>Ga0209078_1000002_pt1 | contig 65170 bp, 53 predicted proteins | sample PPLLak21cMay2015_2_FD_187257 | JGI IMG/M metagenome (GOLD analysis project Ga0209078, IMG submission 187257) | Freshwater sediment microbial communities from Prairie Pothole Lake near Jamestown, North Dakota, USA - PPLs Lake P8 Core (1) Depth... | ecosystem: Environmental > Aquatic > Freshwater...
TGACATTAAAGCGCAAAATCCTGGGAGTTTGGGCGCAAAGCCCCCATGAAGAAACCAGTCATTTTTTGGCATATCCATGTACAGATTCTTATGAGGAGCCAATCTTTAACTGTCACACCCGCGAACAGTGGGAAAAATGAGGCGGCAGTCCGTTGAGCGATCAAAACTGCTCGTCGCCTTTTTTAGCCTGATATGGCTCTCGGCGTATCTGATCCGTCGGACGGTTCAACGCATGCAGGACATACCCGCCAAGTACTACCTTCCACGGACCGTTACCTTCAAGTCCCCAATAAGATCGAAGCCTTGCATGCCGTTCGACATCAGGGTATGCAGAATTGATTATCTGCGGAAAAACATCGGGTAGTGCATCTTTATCGATTTTCAACAATTCAATATCCACTTGATGGTGGGCATCAAGTACGAAACCCACACAACTGTATCGACGGTATCGACGGACACCGGTGTTTGGGTCGTGCTCGTCTTTCCAGGGTGGATCAATGACATACTGTACTTTTGTGTTGACATCGTATTCTTGGTACTCGCCTGCAGTTTTCTTGATCCAAGTTTCAATCTTTTTAATCTCATCCTCAGTCAAGGGAACGTACCCGGCTACATGTGTTTTAATTGTACCCCCCTGTTTCAACGGTGGTGCCATATGAGCCGCGTTCACCTCATCGCCCGCTTCTACAGATCGGCTATCCACATTAAGCAAACCAACATGTATTACGAAATGTCCCCGACCCTCGGCTCGCTCCCCCACAACATCATAACGCGACAAAGTTTTAGATCCTTGGGTAAAATCAATGGTGGGCATACGCTACTCCGCAAGCAACGAAACCACTCTCACGCGAGCGACTCAATCGCTCTATCCAGCAATTCAAGAGGTCGCTCTGCAACGGGAACAGGGCGACTTGCCCAAATATCCCGAAGCTCGCGAAGTTCACGCTGCGTCTGTTGAATGAACCAACTCACACCTAGTTGCCGAACGCTTTCAACAATCTGTTGTGTTTTACTGCTAGCCATCGCCACAAGCGCATAGACAGCCAACTGTGCCATGGCGGCACTTTGACTTACCGTAATGGCATACCGATTCAGCAGGGCTTCTGCGATCCGAAGCACCTCGTCGGCTAAAACCGGGTATTTATCTACCTCTGCTGGGGGCTGGGCCTCGAAGATTCGACCAATCATCTTCACTGTGACCAGACTCGTCTCGATGGAGTGTCCCGGTTCCAGCAACGGAAGAAGTCTATCGGCATACGACGGAGTAAGCATCGACGCCCCCGTACGTATCGCCGACCAGATGGCGGCCTTATCTTGCGGATTGTTCTTATCGCGATATTTTGTGGCAAAACTTAACAGCCAGGGAGAAAGTTTCTCACTCTGAGCTATAGTAAAACCGGTGTTCTCCGCTGCCAGGATCATCTCCCGAAGGCGAGGCATGTCAGCTTCGGCCTCTGCACCCAGGATCGCCGAGGCGAGTTGGTCAGAAGTCCATTGCAAAACATCATCACTAGCCGTGTCCATAACTTGAACATCGCCTTGTTCCTCAACCGCCACAGACAACACCAACTCTTCATCCGCAAAACTTTCTTCAAATTCCAAATCACGATTGATCTTCTCTTCGAAAAATTGTTTCGCCAAGACAAATAAAGCTTTTGCTTCTTCATACTGGACCAGAGGAGCATTAGTATAATCGGATTGGCTGTCTCTGCCCGTTGTCAGGGTACCACTGACATGCCCCCATGGGAATTGAATATGAATTTGGTCTTGTGCGGGAATGTAGTATCGATAGTGCCCGTAGCCATGCCCCCATTCCGTTTCGTCTAGGCCTGAATACCTCCTTTGCCGCGTTGACGGTAACTGACTCACATGCTCTGCCGCTTTATCAGTCATCGCTCGACTCCTTTCGAGGAATGCGGGTTAACGGCAAATCCGGCAACCCACCGGGCAACCACGTTTCGATAGATTGACGCAGGGCCTCAAGCTTGCTCTTTGCCTTTCCAGCTTTTTCCGCCAAGTCACTTACCTGTTGGTGTGTCAACTCTACTTCGAAGGGTTTTGGCAGACCGTCCTCACCGGTAGCCACAATGTGCAACCGAGTGTAGGGCATCATCCCTTCGACATTCTCCCGCCTCTCATCGAAAATCGGTCTGAGATCACAGATCAACTCAACCGTTTCCAGTTGCTGCCCTGTAATATTCACCAAACGCTCAGCCTTCTGAAACCGTGCTAGAGCCGGATAGGGCTGAATCAATTTCTCCAATATCTGCTTCAGACGTTTAAACTGCACCTCGTCAAAGGCGAAATCCTCCTCGTCCCGCCCCTCCTCCAAAGCTGCGACCATTCGCTCGACCTGGGACCGACCAATATTTCTAAGAACCCTCCGCACCGCTTCTGCCGCATTGGTGTCTTCGACAACCCTGCGGATAGTTGACAGCATAGCCTTTGGATCGAGAAATCCTTTGGCTTCGGTCAAATGCTTATGAAGCTCAGCGACCTGCCCATCCGACAGACCGATAACCACCTTCAGGTCGTCCAGCAGCCCTTTATCGCGGGCGAGTGAACGCTCAAAGAGCGATCGCGAGCCTCGAAAGAACATGACTGGTTCTGTCATACTGTCCCACCGTTATCTTAAGGTCTTTGTTAGAATTCGCTTCCTGCCCCACAGCGCAGCGCTGTGGATAATGTGTAACTTCCGCTCAACAACACACCTAAGTATATGCATTGTCGGTCACTTAGCAAGCCTGATTTCAAAAAAATCACACCAACTCATTCCGTGCAAGACAAGCTTCTGCGCCACCACAACATTTCCGAGTTCACGCCCACACCAACTCCGCCCTCTGACTTCTGACCTCTGACCTCTGGCCGCTGCCCCCTACTCTTCCCATCTTATCCATCCCCTCTACCCTACCCATTTACCCAATAAAACTCTCTTCCTCTTTTTGTGTCTTCTAAAATCTTAGTGTCCTTCCCGTCTTAGTGACCTGGTGGTTGACCTTGCCCATCTTGACATCAAAACTCATCAAAACATAGCACAAACATAGTGCAAAGTGGGTACAAACATAGTGCAAACAGGGTACAAACCACATCACTTTCCATCAGAATTCATCCAAATTTCGCCGAATTTCGCACTTTTTTCTTACCCATCTTACCTAAGCGTTATAATCGTTACACAAAAATAAGCACTTACATCAATTCCAACAACGTAAAATAAGCACTTACAGCAATTTCCCACAACGAAAAATAAGCACTTACAAACGTTAATTCCCTCCAACCTGAAAACCGCCCCGCTGACCCACAAACACATCGACCATACCGTCCCGCCGACCCCGGCCACAGCCGATTTCCCGCCGGTTTTTGACCACATAAAGAGCCATTTTCTACCCACAAAGCACGCATAAAGCCGATTCAGGTAAATACAAACGCTTTTATCTTGACGTGGCATATATCTTTAGTATAAAATACTATGGTGGATTGATGCTTATGTTTGTTTCACCCCAGCAAATGCGGTCCGCGTAAATTCCTGACCCGCGCCCGACCTAGAGGACCGTCATGACATACCTTTGTTTATCCTTAGTTAATACAACAACTTATGAACTAAAAACAGTCTTTAAAAATGGCCAGAAAACGTAAAAAACTAGGGAATATCCTGCTTTCCTGGGGCGTCGTCAGCGAAAAAGACCTCGACGATGCCATAAAATTCGCCAAAAGCACGCATCGCCGCCTCGGCGACGCGCTGGTGGAAATGAATCTCGTCGATGAGGAGCAGGTCACCAAGGCCATGGCCACCCAATTCGACCTCGAATACGTCGATCTGGACCACAATGTGATTGACATGACCGCCCTGGAGCTTATACCGGATGAGTTGATCCGTCGCCATCTGGTTCTGCCGATGGGCAGGGAAAACGGCCGTTTGAAGGTCATTATCCACGATCCGCTGGATTTGGACACCATGGACCTGTTACGGTTCAGACTCAATACCGAACTGGAATGTGCCCTGGCGCCCAAGACCAAGATAAAACGCTATATAGACACCTTTCTGGATAAGATCGGATCATCTATTGACGCAACTGTCGATGAGCTACAGAGTTCCATCGATGCTTCCATCGACGCTTCTATCGATCTTGACGCATTGGAAGCGAAAAATCTGGATGAAGAGTCGGCTCCGATCGTCAAGCTGATAAATAGGATCATCGACGAAGCAGTCAAGCTTCGTGCCTCGGATATTCATGTAGAGCCAATGAGCAACCGGGTGCGTGTGCGTTATCGTATCGATGGGGTCTGCGCCGAGCGGGACAATATTCCCAAACAGTTGCAACCTGTTGTATTGACAAGACTTAAGATTATGTCGGGAATGGATATTGCCGAGAAACGTCTTCCTCAGGACGGCCGTATCAAGAAGAAAGTCGCTGGAACTGACATCGATTTTAGAGTAAGCGCACTGCCAGGCTATCACGGTTACAGTATTGTACTTCGTATCTTAAGGCCGGAATCAGTGCTGGTCGGCATTCGGGCGCTGGGTTTTGCTGAGGACGATTATCAACGGTTTCTGCGGATCATCAAGCGGCCTAACGGCATTTTTCTGGTGACTGGACCGACCGGTTCGGGCAAGACGACGACGTTGTATTCAGCCCTGCAGGTATTGAATCGGCCGGACAAGAAGATCATTACCGTGGAAGATCCGGTGGAATACAACTTTGCCGGAATGAACCAGTGCCAGGTGCGAACCGAAATCGGGTTTACTTTTTCCTCGATTTTAAGATCTATGTTGCGTCAGGCGCCCAACATAATTCTGGTCGGTGAGATTCGTGATCAGGAGGTGGCGGACATCGCTATTCAGGCGGCACTGACAGGACACCTGGTCTTTAGTACTCTGCATACCAACGACGCCCCAAGCGCCATAACTCGTTTAATAGACATGGGTGTCAAGCCGTTCCTGGTAGCCAGTGCGGTCCAGGCGATCATGGCGCAGCGGCTGGTTCGGCTAATTTGCAAGGATTGTCAAGTCGAGGACACCGAGCCCGATCAGAAATTTTTGAGGCTGTTGGGTTTTGATAGAAAGAACCTGGGCAATAAGAAATTTTATCGTGGCGCCGGATGTAAGCGTTGCCATAACAGTGGGTATCACGGTCGTCAGGGCATTTTTGAGTTGATGCTGATGAATTCGGAGATACGCGAATTGGCGTTCAAACGGTCGCCAACCAACCGTGTTCGGGCAGCGGCGATTGCCAGCGGGATGCGACCGCTGGTGGAAGACGGCAAACTAAAGGTTCTTGAGGGAGTTACTACCATCGAGGAAGTGGCCCGCCACGCCCAAATGGACGCATCACTTGTTGACGACTGAGAAGAACTATCGATGTACGGCGGGTACATTGGCGTATCGAAGTTGACGATTGCGTAAGTACAAGGAGTTAAAGTATTTAGGCCGCCTAACAAAACCCGCTTTTTAGTATAAAAGGTAAACAATTTTCCTACTTTTTGACAGGTAACCAAGGATGTCAAGGATCCATATCGACAGAGTTTTGGAAACGTGCATCAAGCAAGGCGCATCAGATATTCACTTTGTGACGGGTCGGCCGCCGGTGCTTCGTTTGCATGGCGGATTGCGTAGTCTGGATACCAAGGTTCTGGACGGCGATGATACGTCAGCGTTGATGAAGAGTATTACGCCGGATCGCAATCAGCAGGAGTTGCAGGAAGGAGGAACGACGGATTTTGGTTTTGCCTTCGGCAATAAGGGTCGTTTTCGTGTTTCGGTGTTTCGTCAGCGTGGAGAATTGTCTCTGGTGTTGCGTTTGATTCCGAACGAGTTGCTGACGTTTGAGGATATTGGTCTGCCGAAGATTGTGGCGGAGTTGTGTCGTCGGCCTCAGGGTATGTTTTTGGTGACGGGTCCGACGGGATCGGGCAAGACCACGACGCTGGCGACCATGATTAACTACATAAACGAGAACATGGAACAGCACATTGTGACCGTGGAAGATCCGATAGAGTATTATCAATATCACAAGAAATCGATTATCAATCAGCGTGAGGTGGGCGTGGATGTTCCTTCTTTTGCCGAGGCGTTGCGTCGTGTGTTGCGTCAGGACCCGGATGTTATACTGGTTGGTGAGTTGCGTGATCTGGAGACCATAGAATCAGCGATTCGTGCGGCAGAGACGGGTCACCTGTTGTTCAGTACGCTGCACACTACCGGCTGCCAGGGTACAATTACGCGTATTATAGACGCTTTTCCGCCTAATCAGCAGGAACAGATTCGGGTGCAGTTGTCGATCAACCTGGTCGCGGTGCTGAGTCAGACGTTATGCAGGAGGATCGGCGGTAAGGGACGGGTAGCGGCGTATGAGTTTATGGTGATTACCCCGGCGATTTCTAACCTGATCCGAGAGAACAAGACCTACCGTATAAATTCGGCTATTCAAACGGGGAAGAAATACGATATGCAGTTGATGGACGATCATTTGTGGCGGTTATACCAAGAGAAAAAGATCGACAAGGCGGAGATGATCGCTCATGCCCGTGATCCGAATCAAATAAGGGAAAGGCTGGACAAGGTGACCCGTCAATCTCTGTCGGTGCAGCAACCTCAAGAACAGGAAGCCGCCAAGCCGGTGGATCAAAAATTAGAGTAAGGCGTGTGGCAAGGCCCCGGCATCCCGCCCTGGGCCGGTAAGATACCTGGGGGGAGTAAGTTTTCCAGCCTGTGAAGTGGCCGATTTGGGTCAAAGGCAGTATAATCTGCGTGGTAAGAGATATTTTTGAGGGGATGTGTTTATGGCAGTCATGCCTCCAATAAAGCAGCTTAAAGGGCGTCCGTTGGGGCGGGTCCTTATCAAGATGGGTAAGATCACCCGTGATAAGATTCACCAGGCGTTGAGCGTCCAAAAGGAGTCCGGCAAGGCGTTACCAATCGGACAGATATTGCTCGATCTGGGCTATGTTGCTGAGAAGGATCTGAACCTGGCGTTGGCGTTTCAATTGGGAATGCCGTACATAGATATCAGTAATATCGACATACCCGAAGAGGTTGCCAGTCAGTTGACGGCTCAAATGGCGATGACTTATCGGGTATTTCCGGTGGAGTTCGATGCGGCCAGCCAGACGCTGACGATAGCGATAGATACGGCGGATAATTTTCGCGCGACGGACGATCTGCGTACTTTGCTGGGCTATAACATCAAGGCGATGATTACCGAGAAGAAGGGGTTGGAAGATGCCCTGGCGCGTTATTACAGTGGTCAGACAGAGAACATTAACGAGTTAATCGGAGAGATTGCGGACGATGCGTTTCTGGCTGACTTCAAGGATCGCGGCGCGAGTATCGATTTGAGCGAACTGCGTGAGATGGCGGATTCCAATCCGGTCAAGCGGCTTTTGAACCTGGTGCTTTTGCAGGCGATCCGTGACAAGGCGTCGGACATTCATTTTGAGCCTTTCGAGAACGAATTCAAGATGCGTTATCGTATTGACGGCGTGTTGTACGAGATGGTTCCGCCGCCGGCTCATATTGCGGTAGCGATCAGTTCTCGAATCAAGGTTATGGCCAATCTTGATATAGCGGAGCGTCGGCTGCCCCAGGACGGCAGGATTCCGTTAGTAGTTCAGGGTCGGTCGGTGGATTTGCGTGTATCGGTGTTGCCGACGATGTTCGGCGAGAGTGTGGTATTGAGGGTGCTGGACCGTGCGCAGGTGCAGTTGGATTTGGATCGTCTGGGTTTGCTGCCCAAGGAGACGGTGATTTTTCGTAAACTAATCAGCAAGCCTAACGGGATTGTAATTGTTACGGGTCCGACGGGTTCGGGCAAGACGACGACGCTGTATTCGGCTTTGAGCGAGCTAAACACGATTCGTTCAAAACTTATTACAACGGAGGACCCGGTTGAATACGATATCGACGGGATTATTCAATGCCAGATGAATTCGGATATTGGGTTTACTTTCGCGACGAGTCTGCGTAGTATTCTGCGTCAGGACCCGGATATTATCCTGGTGGGTGAGATTCGCGATTTGGAGACGGCCCAGATAGCGGTGCAGGCTTCACTGACGGGTCACCTGGTATTTTCCACTTTGCACACGAATGACGCTCCCAGTTCGATCGCGCGTATGATGGATCTGGGTCTGGAGCCGTTTCTTATAACGGCGACGCTGGAAGGTATAGTGGGCCAGCGCCTGGTACGTAAGATTTGTGATAATTGCCGCACGCCGTTCCATCCTACCGAAGAAGCCCTGATGGAACTGGAGCTGACACCGGAGATGATAGCAGGCAAACAATTGTACTACGGCAAAGGCTGCGATTATTGTAACAATACCGGCTATCGCGGCCGGATGGGTATTTTCGAGATAATGGTACTTGATGATGAGTTACGTGAGGACATCATGCACCGTGCTTCAACCAATGTGCTGCGTGAAAAGGCGATTAAGAAAAGCATGAGCACCCTTCGCGATTCGGGTATTTCCGTGATCTATGACGGTTTGACTACTATCGAAGAGGTAGTAAAAGAGACGGTACTGGAGGAAGTTTAAGTCGAGTACAGGATTCAAGAGCAGATGAGGTTTTAAGAAACGAGGTGGTATTATGCCAACGTATCAATATGAAGCAATGAACGCCAAGGGTGAGGAGGTCAAGGCTGAGATCACGGCCCTTAGTAACGAGGAGGCGATCAGCAAGATACGGAACCTTGGTTATTTTCCGACGAAGATACGCGAGAAGGGTGCTCGCCGTCGTGGTCAGTTGGAGCAGAAGTCCGCCACGGCGACTCCAAAGCGTCCGCGAGGTACGGGAGGCAAGGTTAAGACTAAGGTATTGGCACAGTTTACGCGTCAGTTGAGTACGCTGCAGGACGCGGGTTTGCCGATTTTGCGTTCGTTGCGGATTTTGCAACAGCAGCAGAAGCCGGGGACGCTTAAGAATGTCTGTCGTGCGGTGGCGGACGAGGTGGAAGGCGGCGCTACGCTTTCGGAAGCGATGGCGAAGTTTCCCAAGACATTTAACAAGTTGTACACCAGTATGGTGGCGGCGGGCGAAGCCGGGGGGGTGTTGGATTTGATATTGAACCGTTTGGCCGATTTTATGGAGAAGGCCCAGAAACTCAAGCGTAAAGTGGTCGGAGCAATGATTTATCCGATTGCCGTTTTGACGATCGCTATGGGTATTGTGCTTGGAATTATGGTTTATGTGGTGCCCAAGTTTAAGAATATCTTTGCCGATATGGGCTTTAACCTGCCGGCGGTCACGCTGACGCTGCTGAAGATTTCCGATTGGATTGCTGTGCAATATGGGTGGGCGTATATTCTTGGCGTACCATTTGGGTTATTTTTTCTGACTCGACTGATACGTCTTAGTGAGACGGGTCGATTTACGCTGGATTCGGCCAACAAGTCCATACCGGTTATGGGGGAACTGATCAGCAAGACATCTATTGCCCGCTTTACCCGGACGCTGGGTACGCTGGTAGCGGCTGGTGTGCCGATCCTGGAGGCGTTGAGCATAACACGGGAGACGGCCGGTAACGAGGTATATCGGAGAGCTTTGGGCAAGGTGCATGACAGTATCCGGCGAGGTGAGACGTTTGCCGAGCCGCTGCGTAAAGCCCGCGTGTGCGATTCCCTGGTGGTCAATATGATCGACGTGGGCGAAGAGACGGGCGATCTCGATAAGATGCTGACGAAGATCGCGGATAATTACGACGACGAAGTAGATGTGGTGGTGGCATCACTGGTGAGCCTGATGGAGCCGATGCTGGTGGTGTTCCTGGGAGTGATCTGCGGCTTTATTGTGATCGCGTTGTTTATGCCGATGGTGTCGATGATTGAAGGGCTCAGCGGTTCAACATAATTGGGAGTACTGGAAAAATGGCGAACAAAAAAAATAATATTCGGACCGTAGGTAAGGCGTTTACGCTGGTGGAATTGCTGTTGGTTATATCCATTATCGCGATGCTGATAGGAATAATGGTGCCAGTGATCGGCGCGGCAAAGAAGCAAGCCAAGACGATGGCTATGAAGGCTACTATTGGGGCGATTACGGTTGGTCTGGAGCAGTTCCGCAACGACCAGAGCCGGTATCCGGATTCGTCAGTGCGTAACGACGGAACAAAGGAATATTGTCTCTTACCCAATGGGAATGGATGGACTGATGAGCGTGTCGATGTGGGCGCTCATCGGCTGGCTGAGGCGATGTTCGGGATTGATATGCTGGGGTACAGTTCTTATCAAGTTAATGGGGTAAATTACTATAACGTTAATGCCAATGGAAAACCTTGCGATGATTCCTTGAATGCTATCCAGCGGGCTGATGCGTACATAGATACCAGCAGTGTGAAGATCGGTAAGATGGCCGATGTGGCGGCGCCGGAGGGCGTCGCTTTTGAACCAAAGGTTTGGGGCAACCCCTATACTCCGGTTATTCTGGATAATTTCAGCGTTAAAAAGGCCCGGCCGATCTTGTACTACAAGGCCAATACCGGAGGCAATCTCATACATGAGATTTATAATTATTATGATAATGCCTATATAACAAATCCGTTTAATATGACTGCCCTTGTGCCATATACTGGTACGGCAAAGGACTTTTACAATTATATCTGGGATACGGAAACAGGGATCGACACTGGGGCCGGGAAACTTCGCAGTCCCTCAGCTCGGCCGTATAATCGGGACAGTTTTCTGCTGATCAGTGCGGGGCCGGACGGGGAATATGGTACACAAGACGATATTTGTAATTTCGAGCGACGGGACTGAATCAGTGTGGTAAAGGCCACCATATAAAATTGCGTGATGGAAACAAGCAATGAAAAGCAGAAAAGAAAAAAAGCCACATGGTTTTACGCTGGTTGAGCTGTTGGTGGTTATCGGGATTATTATGATTCTGATTACCGGTATGATCAAGGTGGCTCAAAGCGTACAGGTCAAGGCCAAGATCAAGAACACCAAGAGTACGATCAGCCTGCTCTGTGCGGTGCTGGAAGAATATCGGGATGTTAGAAATACCGGCGGCAACTTCAGTTTTCCCAATGGAAACCCTGCTGATTTGGTGAATGCTTTGCGGGCTTATTTGGGTGTTTTATGGACAGCAAGTGATCTGACTGGCCACTTATTACCATCGCCAAAATGGAAAGATTGGGAATATTTGTTGGAGAAAGGTAAAGGAGATGAGAGGCTTTTGGCAAGAGCCAGTATTGAGTTTTTGTATTTGTGTCTTGAGAGTGTGCCGGAATGTCGGGCGATGTTAAATCGGCTGGGGAGCGATGTGACGAGCAATGATGATAATGACTGGATTGGAGAGCAAGTAACCCCGGTTGCTCCTATAAGACAACAAAGGCCGCTTATGGAGGTGAATGACGCGTGGGGGCATCCGCTGCGGTATCAGTGGCAGGGGGAGGGTAATTTTCCTTTGATCAGCTCGGCTGGGGAAGATGGGATTTTTGATACTGCTGACGATATAATTTCGAGTGAATTATGACGCCGGCGTCAAAAGGATTGTGAATCATTGCTTTTGATACCCAAAGGGCATTTTACGGTGTAAACGACTTTTGACGCTAAGATCAATTGTAGCTTGATATAGTGTGGTGGGGGAAGGCATCGGTACGGTGTGCCAGTGTGCCAAATCTTTGTGGTAAGACGGTGGGCGAGAGGCATTGGCGGCCGTATAATCTTATGGTGGAAGATGGATTCCCGCGTTCGCGGGAATGACATTAGGAAGAAGGCACGAGGCAATAGGCACCAGGGGGGAGGAAGAAAAAAGAAGGCGCGAGACAGGAAGTGTGGGATTATGGCTGGTAAACGATGGACAATTGGTTTTACGCTGGTAGAGATGCTGGTGGTGGTGGCGATCGTTGGGCTGCTGACGGCGCTGACGGTGCCAAACGTGCCGGGGATGGTCCGCTCGCATAAGATGAGCGCCGCGCGAAACCTTATCAAGAGCGCCCTGGGCCAGGCGCAGGCGCATGCGGCCAAGTATCAGAAATACGCAGGAGTGCGGTTTCAGTTCGACCGCGACGGCTGGGAAAAAGGTCAGCAATACCTAGTGCTGATCGAACATGCACCAACATATACCTCACCTACCGGAACTATATATAGTGATTCGCAACGGTTTGTTGCTGTAGCGAACGCCAAACCTGTTGCTCTGTCGAGCGGGATAGCAGCAATATCATTGGAAGTTGACAGCTTTCCTCCGCCACCATCATCACCTTTACGTGATGCCTATTTGGATGATGATAATAGTGATGGTTATCTATATTGTCTGAACGGTGCAACTACTTTTAGTATTATTTTTTCACCGACCGGGCAGATGGTAGTAAAAGATGTGAGAATACATGAGCGCGACGCAAATGACAGTATATTTCGCAGTGGAGGATTATTGTCATACGACGAACATTTTTGCCCGCTCATTGGAAAATCGACTCTGGATCATGCGCCTTGGTGTTGGGCCGAGAGTAGTGCTCTGGGGTTGTATGTTTATGTGACGGCAGCGATGAGGGAGGTTGGTGCGGGAGAGCGATATAGTGCGTTTATCGGCCGGCATGGCAGTAGTGAGCAGGTGGAGCGGATATTGATTAATACGTATATGGGTACGATTATTAGTGAGTGAGGAAGAAGGCACGAGGCATAAGGCAATAGTTACCAGCGTTAGCTGATAGTATTGTGTGAATGGGTGAGTGATGAATAGAGGCGGCAGGCAATCTGGTTTTTCGCTGATGGAGGTCATGTTCGCGGTGCTGGTGCTGACTATGGGGATGGTGTTTGTGGCGTGTCAGTTTCCGGTGGGGATGATGAACTCCCGGAAGATAGCCGAGACGACCCTGAGCGGTATCGACGCCCATAACTCGCAAGCGATGGTGGGATTGCAACTGGAAGGGATTATTAAGGAATTAGGCTTTCCGAGTTATGCCATGGAACATAGAGACAGTAATGTGCATTTGCTGGTCAAGCCTAATGTTCGGGCGGACAAAGTATCTGGCAACTGGCAACTAATTCTGGATGACCTGGAGCCTTATCCTTACGCATTACCGCCCTATCCAAGTTATGAAAGTTATGTAATGGACCCCGTTAATGGTCTCGGTCAACTGGAGCCAAGGTGGTTGTTCTGGTCGCAACGGAATAATCTTGTCACAGGAACAGTATATCAAGATTTCACTACGTATTTCATTGGTGATATTGGCAATATGATGTGTCCGCCGGTGGATATATCAGATCGCGGGGTGCAGAAATATTTACAGCGTTTTGCGAATCCGGGGCTTGGGGAATTGAATGCGGCAATATTTGATACGGCCATGAAGAGAAATTATAGCTGGTGTGCGTTGTACCGGTGCATGGACTGGAATATTGATTACACCAAGCCGCGGAAATATTGCTTTTATATCTTTACTCTGCGGACTGAGAATAAGAGTCTGCGATACGCTGTACAAAGTCCGGTCAATGTTGCTAATGGCCTTGCTGTTGCGGCATCTGCCGCTGATGATCGGGTGTTTCCGGTGCCGTGGCGGATTGATCTTAATAATGGTAGCTCTATGGCAGCTATATTTCAGAGGTATTATATCAGGCCCGCCAATGGCGGCACTAAGAATAATCCAATACTTCCCGCTCCCAGGATATTTGAGTTGAATCCGGCACACGCAAAGCTATTACAAGCCGGCTCGATTATTGTCGATGCAGACATGGAAAACCCGGCGACACCCTGGGTGGATAACGGTTATGTTTACGAGGTAGAGGAAGTCACACAAACTGACGACGGCAGGTGTCTCCTGAAGCTGCGGAAGGAGTTGGAAGATGACTTGAGATACATCTGGGTTTTTCCGCCGGCTTTTGACAGGAATACAGGAACGTTTGTTGGTCCTGGGCCGGTGGTAAATGTTGAGCAGATGGTGGTGACGTTTTAAGTGAGTAGATGGGTAAATGAGTAGATGGGTAGATGAGTGGATGAAAATTGTACCAAGGACAAGTTGGCACGGCAGGGTGCGGGGGGTGACGCTGGTTGAGATGCTGGTGGCGGTGAGCATTACGGTGATGATGCTGATGGTCACGGGGATTGTCTTCAAGAGCAGCAGCGAGGCGTCTGGCAAGGCGGCGGCGCTTAACGAGATGATGCGCCAGGTGCGGGCGATTACCAGGCAGTTGGAAAGCGATCTGGCCGGATTGCGCAGCGATATGCCGATGGCGATTATGTTCGAGGCGCATCGAGATGATCCGGATGACGGCGCCCGGCTGGTCAGATATGACCGGATTGCCTTTTTTGCCAACGGCGATTTTCAGACGATGGATGGGGGCGGCTCTGGGAACATGGCACGTATTTTCTACGGTCAGGCGTGGGATATGCCAAGGCAGCCGGCGGATACGATTGATCCGCCGCGAAAGATACTGACCCGGCGGTGCAAAATTATGACCGCAGTCCATCATTGGCTATTGAGTCCGGTTCCTTCTGCTTGGCCACAAAATAGTATAATGCTCGCAGCCCAATATGACAATACTGATATGGAATGTGCTTCGGTGGCATTCTGGAAAAATGAACCATTTGTAAAGTTTGCAAGCCCTTACTTCAACGATGATCTGTCGAACATAGTGTCATTTGTCCGGCGACCTAACATTGCGGCGGTAGAAGATGCAATAGTAGCAATGAGCACGATCGGCGGTGACGCGGTTCAAAAGCTGTATATGCTGCCGGATGTGACGGATTTCAGGATACAGGTAGGGGGTTTGTTTGGTAGTGCATGGCGTTGGTATCCGGAACCAGCAAATATGTTTGATCCTTCAGGGGCATTGGTGAATCAAGCCTTCTATTGGAACGCGCCGGCAAATCCATTCATCGGACCAATGAAATCTTTTCCACTAACTGCAAATGGTATAACTATTAACTGGTATTCAGATACTACGCTGGCTTACTTCACCGGAATACCGAATCCCTGGCCGAGCGCGATAAAGTTTACGTTTACGTTGTATGATAAGGATCGGCGGCATTTCCCGGAAGGTAAGACGTTTACGTATGTTGTGAATCTGCCAAAGCGGGTCTGACAACAAAGATGACGCCAACCACAAAGATACGGCGAGAAAGATAAAAAACGATGTCAGGCATAAATCGGACAATAAGGCAAAGATCGAAGGGGCGGCGTGGCAGTGCGCTTTTGATGGCGCTGGTGATTACGGTGATTTTGTTTATTATGGGTTTGATGTTTGTCTCGACCACCCAGACGGAAAAGAGTTCGGTCAGCGGCCTGGAGGAACAAAATACGCTGAAAACCGGCCTCGACACGGTCATAGATCAGATCAATACCGTATTGGTGGACGACCTGTTTGGTGGGGTTGGCGGTACGGGCAATATGCTGGACGGCTCGGCGGGCAATGAGTATTGGGATTATCCCGGGCCGGACGATCCGTGGCTGGCATCACTGGAGCCGGAATATGTTGATTTGGGTGGGGGAGTAGGATTTTTCTATTGGCGGCACATAACCGATCTGTATAGTGATAATTTTGGAATACCTTCCGTACTACCAGCACGATACTTTGACCCGGACAATGAGGATATAACGGATCAGTGGGACACCAACGGGACGTATTGGTGGTGGTATTGGGTTTCCAACTTTTCTGGTGATATATTGTTACCTCATAAATTCACCGTTGCGCGAATTGTCAGTGACTTGGACGGAATGGGAATTATAAAAGACAGGGCAAATCTTGACTCCACCATTCGGTCCACGTTCCCCTGGGGTGCGCGAGCCGATGCTGATGGCGACGGAGTTGCTGATTCACGATGGGTGAAGGTGCCGAATATTACCGGTCCGCAGGGACAGAACATCTATACCGCAGTGAGAATTATCGACAACGGCGGCATGATAAATATCAATACGGCATACCGTGATCCAACATTAGTAGGCGGGGACTGGGATGGATCAAGATTGTCGCATATTAATCTTAACAAACTGATGAGTTCAACAGATATAGCCAATGGTCTGGATGCCACAACTATTCAAATAGCAAGGTACGGTACGGTACTAGCAGCACTACCGCCTACCGATTATGGTTATGATATCCAATATGACAATGGTGCGGCTATGCGCATATTAAATCCGTTTGTCGATCCATTGAGACCAACGGAGTTTTATCAGCCGTTTGATATATCAGATGAGTTGGAGCTGAGAAACCGATTCTTTTTATACTCAGGCGTAACTCCTCGCTTTGGAATTTTCTGGCCGGACACACTTGATCCGGATTATCTATCCGGCGGTAAATTTGTACCCTATAATAAGCAAAGTGAATTACCCGCATGGTATGAAAAATCATCGGCTCTCGCTGGAAGTGGTAATTATCTTGTTCGTCATATATGTACGGCGTATAGTTTTGATCGGATTGTTCGACCTTATAATAATAGTGCTTATCCAGTGACCTTTCCATTGCCAGGGTCGCTGTCTTTACCAAATGGGCAGAGAAAAGCAAGCATAAGTCCACCCATTATTCCGGCAGTAGGTTCAGGGCCTGGTACGATTGAAGGACAAACGCTGGAACAACTGGCCGGTGCTATATATATGGGTCTGCCGGATGATGCAACGATAGAAGCGAGGTTCGGGGAATACACCCGCGAATCGCTGGCGTGGCAGTTTGCGGTAAATCTGGTTGACTATCAGGACTCTAGCTTAGACCCAACGGCGCACACTGTCGGTACTACTCTCACATATTTTGGCGTGGAAGATGTTGACGGGTTAACACAAGATACTCTGTTCATATCCAAGATTGGCTATATCAATGTTGATAGTGCTGTGAGTTCACCATCTGCGCCTGCAACCACCAATGGCATGTATTACGCTATTGAGGTTTTCAATCCTGATGATGCGGACACAAAAGACCTGGCAGAATACGAAATAGTCGTGATCGGTGCAACCACCGCTACGGTAGTGTCGCTGCCGGCAGGTACACTGTTGGCATGTGGAACTTCGGGCGATACAGCCGCATTGTTGTTTACCTCCACCGGAGGTGATCCAACAATCGCATTTGCATCACGTACAAATATATCTACCCCACCTAATGTTGTGGCTCTGCCAGATTTGGCAGCAAACGATCAGATTATCATACGAAAAATAGACTATCCAACAACGGGAATCAATATGCCAGTAGATTGTGTCACGGTTCAGAGCAATATGCTAGGCGCAGGTGCCAATGTGGTGGACATATGGGAAAGAACCGAAGAGCTTCCGCTAAGCAACACTAACTTCCTGTTACCGGCTGATTCCGGTGGTGGCGCCACCTATAACCCATGGGTCTCTTCGGTAGATATCGCTGGCCCTAGACTGGGTGATTCTATAACACTGACGAATGCTTCACTACCGGGTATTGACAAGGTTCAACTTGTTGCGACGAGTGAATCTTTGCGTAACCTCGGTGAGATAGAGAAGGTAATGGCTGTTGGCTTTAGTTATGATACCGCCACGGGTGCGAATCAATGCCAAACGCTCTGGCAGGGGATTGTGGACTCACAGGTAGCCATTAAAGCTCCCGGTCCCACGTCGGATCAGGAACTCCTGGGAACCGCCATTGAAATGGGTAGCTTTGGAAAGATTCGCCTGGATAATCCCGATTACCAAAACTTGATGAATTTTCTTACTTATTTCGATCCGTCCAATGACGGAGTTGATAATGACGGTGATCTTATGACGTCCGACAATCCCATGTATGACTGGATCGATCAAGATGGCGATCATGTGGATATAGATCCATTATCGCCGCTTGTTGGAACAGGTACGCCGCCATATATCGCCGGGCCGGATGATAGTTCTACTGCTTTTTCAGAACCTGAGAACCTGCCGCAATACTATGAGCAAACGATCGCCGGACGGATAAATATCAATACAGCACCGTGGTTTGTGATAAAACAGTTGCCATGGCTGGGGCTTATGACCCAAACTGTGTACCCGTTTTTTGCGGACAATTCCAATCTGGCACAGGGTATTGTGGCATTTCGAGACAAATTGGACTTATCACCAATTGTAGGGCCAAATTATTCCGGGCCAACTGGCAGATACGGCGAAACAAACATTGCCGGTATTGATGAATACCCTGGTTTCAGAAATATTGCTCAACTTTTACAAGTTGTCGCTACCACTGTACTGCCTGTTAATCCAGCTATTGTATCGACGTATGACATACGACAATACTTAGATACCTGGAATATCAATCCGCCAACCGTTCCGTCGACGCTTCAGACCGGACCTGATTATAACAGCGATTCTGTAGAAGATGATCTTGAGGAGCGAGATGTGTTGTTTCATCGAGTAAGTAATCTGGTGACGGTACGTAGTGACGTGTTTACGGCTTATATTTTGGTTCGTGTTGGCGAGCGTGGGCCGCAGAGGCGAGTGATCGCGATATTTGATCGCAGTAATGTGTTTTCGCCTGCGGATAGGCCGAAGCTGGTGGCGCTTCATCCTGTGCCGGATCCGCGGTGAGTAGGGGGATCGGGGGTCAGGGATTGGGGGTTAGTTTTTCAGTAGTAAGCTCAGCAGCAGGATGGCTACGCCCACAGTAAGAAAGATGTCCGCGATATTGAAGGTCGGCCAGGGGTTGGCGGGCCAAAAGTGCAGGTTGATCTCGATAAAATCCACGACCTTTCCACTGTTAAAGAGCCGATCGTACATATTTCCCATCGCCCCTGCCAAGAGCATACCCAATGCGAGGTGTGATAATCGCTGATCCGGTCGGCTGGCAGCGAACAGCCATAACAGGAAAATGATCGCGACAACAGAAGCAATAAGAAGTAGTGTTGTTTTACCCGCGGCCATTCCGGCTACGGCGCCGGTATTGAATACCGTAATAAAACGAACGTACCCGTCAATAATCGTTAACGGCTGAGGATAAACCTGCTGCGGATTGCCCAGGTGTTCGACGGCCCATGTTTTGCTGAGCAGATCGGCGGCTAATCCGGCGGCCATCGTCAGCCCCAAACGCAAATGCGCATTTAGGCTTCGATAAGCGTATTTGGCAGGCGCCTTTTGGTTGGGCGGTGACTGGTGGTCGCGATTGTGAGAGGTTTTTTTCGGCATGGTGCGACCGCTTCCGATTCCTGTCGCCGGTTACATCCAATGTATGTGATAACTTCCGGCAGGGGCGAGTATTTGGTATATTTATTCCGCTTCTTCCTCTTCTTCTTCTTCTTTGGCAGGTTCGCTTTTATCTGGCGGCTCAACTAGGCCCCGCTCGATTTTACCAGCGAATTTCACGCTATAGCGAGCCCAGGGCATGGCATCCAATCGGGCGCGGCCGATGACCTCATCGGTACCTTCGCAAATGCCAAAAGTCCCATTTTTGATTTTTCCCAAGGCGCGATCAATGTCCGTCAGCAGTTTTCTGTCACTCTCGATCAGGCCCAAAGTGAATTCCTGCTCATAGTTGTCGGTGCCGACATCAGCCATGTGAACGGGCAAGCTGGACAACTCGCCGGAAGAATCCTGGCGACCTCCCTCCAATGCACCCTCGCTCATGTGGCCGAGATCGCCAACCAATTCTTTTCTTTTCTGGCAAAGAAGTTGGCGATATCCCTCTATCTCGTCTGGAGTTAGCGGTTTTTCTCCCTCATCTTTGGCCGGGGATTTTTCTGTCCGCGTTTTTGCGGTGGTTTCTTCCTCTGCTACGGCTTCGTCGGCGATCTTTTTTTGTTTAGCGGGCATTAGTATAACTTTGTCCTATGTAGTAAGTTACGAGCGTCTCGCTAGTCTTTTCTCCATTACGATATCAACAATTGTACGCAGGAGTATATGGTTTCCGAGTACCACGGTCAAGGAAAAAGAACTCCGCTAATAAAGTATTCCTATGCAGGTGTTGATCGGCACTAAAATGGGTTGTAATTAACAATTTTGGTCGTTTGGAGAATAATCTCGGCGGAACGGGCGAACCAAAATAATCGGGAACCGTTGCCCGTAAACGTTGACGATTACCATCTGCCGGTCTGAGAGCAAGTTTGCAGTTGAATGCGTTTGGCGGAATTCATAGAATGATGCGACTAGCTATTGAGGATCTTTGTTTTTGGTCGAAGTAGAAGGTTACCAGAGCGAGGTTTGGAGTGGATGAACAAGCGGTAATGATTCATAAGTTCAGTAATGGCATGACGTTAGTTGCCGAGTCGATAAAAGAGGTTGCTTCCGGGGCATTTGTTTTTCTGCTGCCCGGCGGTGCGGCGCATGATCCGCAGAAGCATAGCGGAAGCGGGACGGTTTTGTCTGAATTGGTCTTCCGGGGGGCCGGGGCGATGGACAACCGTGCGTTAAATGACCGACTGGACGGTCTGGGGCTGCAGCGAAACAACCAAGTACTGAGTCTGCACAGTAGTTTATCGGGTGGGCTGGTCGCAGATAACCTCCTGGAAACACTGAAGATATACGCGGATATCATCAGGAAGCCGATCCTGGCCCCGGATCAGTTCGAGGCGTGCCGGCAGTTGTCGCTGCAGGCGTTGGAATCGTTGGAGGACGACCCACGGCACAAACTGTCGCTACTGGTACACGAGAAGTTTCTGCCGTATCCGTTTGGAAGGCCTTCTCCGGGCAAGAAGGACCAGTTGCAAACACTTGATGTTGATGTTGTTAAGAAGCATTGGGCTGATTGTTTTTCGCCGCAAAAGACGATCCTGGCAGTAGCCGGTAACATTGATTTTGATCGGCTGAAAAAAGCTGTAGAGGAAAACTTCGGCTCGTGGCAGGGCCGGGAGATTGCGGAACTGCCCGAGGGAAAATGTCAAAGCCAGTTTTATCACCAACCCAATGAAGGGGCTCAGGTTCATATCGGATTGATGTATCCGTCGGTCAATGTCCTCCATAAGGACTACTATAAGGCGCTGGCGGCAGTGGGCGTTCTGTCGGGAGGGATGGGCAGTCGGCTGTTTGCCGAGGTGCGGGAAAAACGGGGTCTGTGCTATGCGGTGGGCGCCAATCACAGGATAATAGGCAAATTCGGTGCGGTGCAGTGCTACGTTGGAAGCTCACCGGATAAGGCTCAGGAAGCGCTGGATGTTATGATTGCCGAGCTGGTCAAGCTGGCAGATGGGATAACGCAGGATGAACTGGATCGGGCCAAGGTCGGGCTGCGGGCGTCGCTGATCATGCAGGGAGAATCGACGTCAGCGCGGGCGGCAGCCTGCGCAGGTGATTATTATCATCTGGGACGAGTACGGTCCCTGGAGGAGATCGAGCAGAAAATTATCTCGCTTACGGTCGATGACGTGGTGGATTTCGCCAGAGAACACAAGGCGGAGAACTTTACCGTGGCAACGATCGGACCGAAGGAATTGAAAATATAAAAGGATACAGTTATGTCAACACTTTCGGCAGCAATGTTACTGTTTCTGGTAATGGACCCTATCGGCAATGCAGTGGTGTTCACGTGCATACTCAAAGATATGAAACCGCAGCGGCGTCGGCAGGTTTTGGCTCGTGAGCTGTGTATTGCTCTGCTGGTACTGGTGGTATTTTTGTTCACCGGGCGGTATATTATGCTGGTACTGCATTTATCTGAACCATCGCTGGGCATTGCCGGTGGGATTATCCTGTTACTGATCGCTATTAAGATGGTGTTTTCCGGGTTTGGGGGTGATGCGTTTCAGAAAGAAGAGCAAGGTGAGCCGTTTATTGTGCCGTTGGCAGTGCCATTGATTGCAGGCCCGTCAGCGATAGCAACAGTTATGCTGCTGATGGCAAGGGCGCCGCAACGGTGCTGGTCGTGGCTGCTGGCGTTAGTAGCTGCGTGGTTTGTCTCGGGAATAATTTTGCTGTGTGCCGGCTGGTTCAACCGGGTGCTTGGCGAAAGAGGGCTCAAAGCGGCAGAATGCCTGATGGGGTTGTTACTGACGACGCTGGCAGTAGAGATGTTTATGAAGGGGCTGGGGAAGTTCCTTGAGCAGATGCCGGGCTGATTCAGCGGGGGCTGTTTCATATCTGAGCCTGGTCAGATTCGATGGATTTTGTTCCAGACTGCCAGGATCAGAGCGAAAATGAGGTCCATTTCGTGGCGGCAGTAGATTTCAAGGTCCTGGGCAATCCGGCCGAGAAGTTTGACTGGTTCGTCACTGTCGTTTATCAGCTTTTGCAATTCTTCGAAGGTCAGATGGTTCGGATTAATTTCTTTGACGTAGCGTTTTAATTGCTGCTGCAACTGGTCCAGGGTTGTGGCGGATTCGATTTCTTTGAAAGAGCGACCAAACATATTTTCCAGTTCCAGGCCGTCAAGGGTCGGCAGAATATAATCGGGTTTTAGTTTGTCACTGCGGATGAGGTGCTTGATTTCGGCGGTGGCGTTTTTAGTCATAAGCACGGCCATACCGGAAAGGACATAGCCACTGCGATGCGGAAAAACACGAGACAGCAATAGTTGGCCGGCGGTGAGTTCCTCACTGACGATGTGTTCGCTGATATGATAACTTTCTCCACGCCGCATCAGGTCCAAAGCGGTAAAGTTTTTGCCGGGAACGACTTTTGTGATTTCAAATATTCCAAGGATGAAATTGAGACAGTCGGCGGCATCGGTCCGATCCTGGGGGGAAAGCTCGTCGGCGTTGAGGTTAAACCAATGCTGGGCGGGAGTGGAGCCAAGTTCGTCGATGAGATAATCAAACACGAACCATTCCAGGCAGCGACCTACCACCTCGAGTTGGCCGTCATGGCCGCCCAGTTGGTCAGGATCGGCACCACAGAAAAAGGTAAACTGGCTGCGTTTGCGATAATGGGCGATGAGCGGGTCTCTGATGGCTTCAGACATAATCCTTTCGACAATGGGCAGGCGCTGAGGCAGCGAAGGCAGACGCACAGAAGAATTCGCTTTTTGGCCGTCGCCATAATCGCACATTCGGTCAAAAGCATCGTGGGACATAATTCGAGCCTCCCTGCTCAAATGAACCAATTACTTAGAATGTTCAACAAAGCCCGACTTTGAAAATAAGACGTTCTGACAAAACTACCTTGCCTGGTCAGGCCAGTAGAGCCTTTACGTCTTCAGGTGTTATGCGGGAGGCTTTTTTGTTTAGTTGTCCACTCAACCAGCTCATTACTCCGGGGGTATATGGTAGTTGTCCCTGCTTGAGAATGTCGTGCATTTGCTGATCCCGGCGGGATTGCTCTTTCGCCTTTTTCAGGGAATTTTCATGTCTGGTAGCAATGGCCCTGGCCAAACGTTTATTCAATCTGTCGCGTCTGCGTCCCATTTTTCACTAAATCTCCTGTTTGTAAACACTTACACAGCCAAACAAGCTGCCGAAAACAACCATTATATCCATTATCTGGGTGGTGTCAACTATTTCTTGGCAATGGTTTTTGTGGTTTTCTTTGGTATCAGAATCAACGTTTCACAATTAAAAACGGCCCGCCCAAAAGAAGCGGACCGCTAGGAGGAGGTTTTTAAAAATTTTGGGGCAAATAATTCTAACTTACGTATCAGGCAAGACTTATTTGCCCCAAAAGGAGGAGGAAAATGTCGTTGTGTGTGGTTGTTTTTTTAGTTGTTTGTCGGCACCAGGCTTTCGTTCTCCTTTACATTTCATAGCTTTCATATTATTCTATACGTAGCCGCTGCCAAGGTGTTCAATCTGAAATTATTTTTTGAGAAAATCAGCAAAAAAATGCCGATGTTGAACATAAGGAACGCAACTATCTGTATGATAAGCAATTACGGGATCAAGGAGGTGGCATGACCACTTTTAATGTTCCATAAGTTTTAACATAGGAGAAAAAATGGACATCATGGAAAGTAGATACAAGATTGGATTCATAGGGTCGGGCAAAATGGGATCAGCGCTGGTCGCGGCTATACTGCATGCCAAGTTGACGTATCCGGGAAACATTATTTGCGGTGACCCCCAGGAGAAGCGGCGTAAAGCCATCAGAACCCGCTATGGCGTGCGTGTAACCAGCGACAACAAGCAGGTTATAAAAAAATCCGATATTGTGGTGTTATCATTCGAGCCACAGCATTTTCCCGAGGCGGTGATTGATCTGAAGCCGCTGGTTCGGCCGGAACATATAATCATTTCGATTATGGCCGGCATACACATTGACCGAATACGGCAGTATTTGCCGGGCAAAATCGTCAGAATGATGCCGAATGCGGCATGTTTGGTAGGCGAGATGGCGGCGGGGTTTGTAGCTGCCGAAAATGTGACGGTTACGGACATGGAATGTGTCCGCCGGATTCTCCAGTGTGCGGGCCTGGCGTTGATGGTTGAAGAGGAACAGCTTGACGCCATCACCGGCTTGAGCGGATCAGGCCCGGCGTTTGTGGCGTATGTGTTCGAAAGTTTCATCTCGGCGGGTGCTGAGGAAGGCCTGGATAAAGATATGGTCAGGGAACTGGTTCTGAAAACGTTTACCGGAACCGCAAAGCTGCTCGACGAATGGAAGGTCGAACCGAGGGAATTGATTGAAATGGTTTCTTCGCCTAATGGCACTACGGTGGCCGGCAGAAAGATTCTTGAGGCGTCCGATGTAAAAAATGTTATCAGGCAAACCATAAAACGCGCGGCTCAGCGCAGCAGGGAACTGGGCATGGCCGGGGAAAAACCCCAAAGCCGGAAAGTTAAAAAGCACAAATGATTTGGCTGTGTAGTCTTGAGTATCTCTGGTATGCAGCGAGCCTGGTTGTTTTTTTTGTATGGTTGTGGCAGGCCCAATGGGGGCGGCTGGCTTTTGATCTGGCGCCGCAGCGCCGGCATGGAATACTCCCGGGCGATGTGTTGCTGATTGCGTTGCTGTATGCCTGTACGATGCTGGCGGCGGGGACGGTTTTAAGCGGTCAGGATGAACCGACCTGGCAGCAGCGTCAGTTGGCATGGCTGATTTTGGCGGCGGGGCAATTGGTCACGGCAGTGGTGATCGTGTTCATCGGATCGCGGCGTTTTGCCGGAGGGCTTAAGGCCTTTGGGATATCCGCTCAGCGACCGGGCAGAACTGTGAGTCTGGTTTTTATTTACTCCATAGTCGTGTTCGGCTTGACATTTCTGGCGATGATGGTAACATTGCTGGGTTGCGAGGCGTTTGGTTACGAACAGATTCAAAAGCACGAGTTTTTGGATCTGTTGGGAAAGAATCCTCCGCTGCTGAGTATGATATTGTTGTGGGTCTCGCCGGCGTTGGTAGCGCCGCTGGCGGAGGAGTTGTTATTTCGCGGACTATTGCAGAATTTTCTTATCGCCCTGTTGGCGCGTAATCGGCAATCAAGCGTTGGCATATTGCCCGACTATACCACCGGCATCGACGGTGAGACCACCCGGTCCGAACACCTGCCCGCCAAATATCGTTGGCTTGGAATCATCATAGCGGCTGTTTTATTTGTCTCATTTCACGCCGACTGGCAGCACTGGCCGGCGCTGCTGGTATTGGGAATCGGATTGGGGTACTGCTACGAACGTTACGGGAATCTGCTGATACCGATTATGATCCACAGCTTGTTTAACATTGTGCCGCTAACCATAACGACACTCAGTCTGCCGAACTGATTGTTCGAGCGTCACCGTCCTGCTCTTGTGCTACTGCTTCCAGGGCACAGAGAATGGTGTTGCCCTTTTTGGGGATCAGCCTCAGACGGATGCCGGGAGTGTCTATGGAACCGAAATTCTCACGTTCGGGAAACCTGGGGAGCTTGTAGGTACAAGTGATTGGCCCGATCTCTTTGACGAGCGGACGGTATGGGCCACCGGTTTCTTTGCGGATATCCAGGTTCTCAATAACTATTTTGCCGTTGACCTCTACATCAAAGACACGCTGATCCGGCTTGATATTCCCGTCAAGCTCGGCAAAAATCAAACGCAGGGTACAAGGCTTGTCAGTCCCAAGTCCCCATACGATAATCTCACGCATTCCCTCATAACCTGTACAGGCAACCTTATTGGTTGCAAAATCATCGCCGTACATCAAAAGATGATTGACGCTCTTTGCGGCCGGGACAACCAACACACGACTGCGATCACTCCCGCCGAGCCAGAGATGCCCCTTGGCGGGATTGTGTTTGATCGTGATTCGGCCCTGGGAATCGCCTTTGTCGCGAGCTATGTCAACAGTCAGTATCTCTTTCCCGGTCATGTCGTCATTCATCAGCCATACACTGAAGGGAACAGGTGTATTCCCGCTTGCCTGTTCTGCGGGGATAACGGTAACGCTGGTTGGCATTTGATTGTTTCTGTCGGTCACCGGTACGGATGCCTTGTCTATCTCTATATCAAAAATCAGCTTCTCGATTCCAAACCATTCGGCAAGTTCTTTTTTGGAATACTCTCTCGTTGCCGTGTACCTGCCGTTCTTTTTCACTTCGGCGTGTATTGTCTGTTCCTGTTCCCGTGAGAAACTATGGCGCAGGATCCCCGCGGCAGGTACGAACACATTGGGGCATTTGCCAAAACCAAGACCGTTGAACGGCTGCCACATCCGGTCTTCTTCAAAAACCCAACCATGAGCGGCAAAATTGACCGCAACGGCACGTTTCTTGTCTTCAGGTATCTGCGATACATTGATATCCGCATACTGCATCATTTCGGGCATGTGAATAACGGCCAGCGAAGCCTGATTCTGATACGCACAAGTGCAGGTGCGGGTATAGTCAGGAATGGCAACAATACCGTCGGCAGGAATCATGTTGGTGGTACAGCCTGACTTGAAGCCTCCGAGATTGTGCGTTCCGAGACCGCCGGTTGTCATGTCAACATAACCGGCACAGCCGGACCTGAAGGCCAGCAGGTTCTGGCTTCCTATCGCTGTACAACAACCATAATCACGCCTCCACTGCCACCTGGACTTGTCATAGAACGGGCCGCTTTCCGGTGTTAGAATGCTGTGCATCTGTCCGTCGGTGATATTCCTTGCATACCCGCCCTGACCGTTCATTATGACAAGGTCCTTGTAAATCATCAACTGACCGTCAAAGGACCATTTCAGGTCCTGCCAAAGTACTTCCCCATCGGATGCGTTATAGACAACAATGCCCCGCTTGCTCTGATCGTCGGGCCGGTCACGAAATCTGGCGGCGCCCTGAATAAGCGCCCTGTGTTTGTCCGAGTAGCTCAGAAACGTGCCAAATATATCCTTATCTGTTTGCCATATCACATCGCCGGTCTCCAGGTCGAGCGAGTAGAGCACTCCTGTACCGTTAACTTTGATTCCCTTTCGGATGAGTCGCTCACGGCTTTTCGGAGTGTACGAATCGATCATGAAGACTTTGCCTTCGGCGGCAACGACGTTGTTGTGGACGATCATTTGCTCGGCTTGACGTGACCATATCTTTTTTCCGGTGGATCGATCCAAAACCATAAGCCATTTGCTGTTGATAGCGTAGTCAACATTTTCGAGCACAGGCTCGGTAATCTCCTCTTCTTTCTCCTTGCGATCCGGCACCACCTCATACGGCATGACGGTAATAATAATCTTATCCTTATAGACCAGATGTGTTCCTATCTTGAATTGTTTGCCGTCGCCTTCGATTCTCCATTCGGCCAATACCTTGCCGGTATCCAGATCAAGCTTACGCATAGTGCCCACGGTATTGAGATAAACTCCGTCCTCGACAGCGACAAGATTGCTTCCGTATCCGGTTGCGCCCCAACCATGAGGCGCAAACGGCACGGGTATATCGAACATTGTGTTGTACTGTCTGCCAATGCCCCCGTGTCTGTACTCCCATATAACCAATCCGGTATAAGCATCCATGCAACGGACAAGGCTTACTCCGGGTACGATAATCCTGCCGTTAATCACCATCGGAGTCGGACCATGCTGATGACGCGGCAGTATCTCATCATTCGTTGCTCCACCAAACCATAGAAGTCCAAATGGCGCCTTGGCGATCGTATCCTTCGAGATGGACGACTGATAGCTGTCGCAGTAATTATGTGTCCAGTAGCCGGCGCCTTCGAGTTTTCCGACTCGCTCAACCGTCAGCCAGTTACTATCCTGGCTGACGCGGGCTTTTGAGAGATCGGCTTTGGTAACCCAGTTTTCGGCGATAGTGCCTTTTTTTACGAGCAGCTTGCCGCCATAAGGTCTCAGCAACCTGTACATATCTTCCGGCTTATGCCTGACAGCATCAAATCCCTGTGACAACGGCTCGTTGCAGATGATAAGTTTCGCGAAGTATTGCGACATAGGGAACTTGAAAGGATCGCAGCAAATTACCTGCATACGTTCACCATAAATACCGGCCTGACACATCCTGACCTTAAACTCGTCAGCTTTCTCCCTGTCGGCGTCCACTACGACAATGTTGAGCCTGGTCTGGTTATAGAGCTGGACCGGCAACTGACCGTCACCTATACCGATAACCATTGCATAGCCGACAGGAAATTCGAAATCTCCGGTCATCTTCTCAATGTCAGGGTTTACTGGGGCTTCCAGCAGTGACTTGTCATAGTCTGTTGTAAACCTGGCTGGAATCTCGGTTTCCCTGGCTGAAAAGCAAAGCAGTTTCCCGGACCGCGTCATTACAAAAAGCTTACGGTCGGCGGCAATCATAGAAAACGGCCTGTCCCTGCTCCTGAAAGGTTCCGGCCGTATGGCGCCCAGGGATTGTGTGATCCCGCTAATTTCGTCATCCCTTTCTTTTAGGGCTTTCTCTATGTACTGTTTGGATTTACCCTTGATTTTTTCGGCATATTTTTCTTCAACTTTTTCAATTTGGGTTTCGACCTTCTTGTTCTGTCTGGCGAAGAAATCCTCGAACGTATCTTCGATGTGGTCCGTGTAGGTCCAAAAACGGTTGAGTTTTGGGGTTCCGTCTTTTCCATGGACGATATTGTAGCCAAGCAACATACCATCGCTGCCACTGAAGAACAATTTGTCAGATGCTTTGAGAAAGCTCATCTCTTCATACGTGTACCAGCGATGCCTGGCATTATCGTCATCGAATTTAGTAAGTTCCAGCACGGTCCTGCCTTTTACATCTTCAGGATTCTGTGAGAGATCCATCGTTTCGACTTTGTGCTGTTTGAGGTCCTCAAGGTGCCACAGGATATCACCGTCCATGCATCCGCGCTGAAAGTATGGGAAGTGCGACGCCTCGGCCCCGTCCGCAAAATACACAACTTCTCTACTCATGAAGTACTTGCCACCGGCCTGCAAACAGTAGTCGCCGGCCATTTTCCTGGTGCCGTTCTGTTCCGGACTGCAATGCAGCAAACGACCATCGGATTTCAGGAAAAACGCAGGAGCGGACCTGCCGCCGGAAAAGGCTATGATATCGCCGTTGATGGCGGTATAGCCCTGCGGTGATATTGTGCTGAATGAATAAGGGCTGTGCGGCTGCCTGGCCCATTGCTGCCCGATATCGCTATTACACCAGACAACTTCGCCCGTCTCGGCTTCCAGGCAGTAGTAGAATATGCCTGTGAAATTGAACACCCCGGCGGCCATGTATAGCCTGCCATCCTCATAGACCGGCGCGCCCCTTGCCGGCCACATCGAGCAGATGCGCTTGTTGGCGATGATTTTGTAATCCTTCGGCGCCAGTAATCGCTCCCACACACCCCTGCCGTTTACTGCATTGACACAGTAGCAATACCCATCGTCACTAACGAACGCTACCTTTCCGTCGAACCCCACCGGCGCCAGCCGAACCGGCCCACCGGTGAGAAATCGCCATTTCTCCATACCCGTATTGGTATCGTAAGCGATAACACAATCTTCATTCATTGACCCGACAATAATGTGTTTCCCCATCACGATCGGCGTATAAGATTCATCAAAATAGATCGACTCGTTCTGTATGTCGGTCCACGCTCGCTGCGGCGGTGGAAAATCCCTCTGCCACAGCAAATGCAACTCGTCCGACAGCTTTTGGTCTGTACAATTGCTGCGAGTATGATCATATCTCCATTGCGGCCAGTCATACGTTTGGCAACAACCGCCTACGACCGACGCTACTGCCGCGATAAAACAAAGGAATAATCTGCGCACGCTTGGGTTTTCCTTCAATAATGAATTCTGTTACAATATACCCAATGGGTTATATGGCGTCGTTTTTTCAGAAACTTATCATATCTGTATCATCGGGTGGCTGATCGGGGTCGATACCGAAAAGCTCCAACCACCGGTTAAGTTGGCCTTCCTGTACGCCGTGGCGTTTTTCGCGAGGTTCTTTCGGCTGCCTGGGCGGCTGCCGGCACCGTTTTATAAGATCGCCCAGGTATTCCGGGGCGGCTAACGAGGTTGCTTTGCGCCGCCGGGCGATACGCCGGATGCGATTATCCGAACTTACCACAGTCAGACGGCGCGGCGCGGTGTTCTTTTGGATAAACTGTTCCATCAGCGTATCGGCGTCGGATTTAGGACCGCTGTAGATAACCTTGAGACAATCGAATCCATTTGGCTCCGTCGATATGCCACGGGGTCGAGCTCCGTCAAAGACAATTGTAGCCAGGTCCCCCAATCGCTCCATGTCCTGGGCAATGAATCCACACATAGTCGATGGGGTTATGCGGGACCACTCTTCGGAAAGTTTCATGGCAGCATGATAGACATTGTAGCCGTCGATCAAAAATGGCATTTGTTCAACTACCGCATTTGTGAGGGATTAATTGCAACTGGACCACTCCATTTACGATAGTACAGACGGCCCGGGCGCCAAGCTCCCAGCCATCGTAAGGGCAGTTACGGCTTTTTGACTTGAACTCATCCACACAAACACGCCAGGAATGGTGAGGATCGATAATAGTGATATCTGCCCGAGCGCCTACGCTTAAAGTGCCACGGTCGATCCTCAAAATCTCAGCGGGATTAATCGTCATCATTTCAATCAATCGGGGCCAATCGATGGTTTGAGTTTCAATCAGTGCCTTGACGTAGAGTCCAAGGGCACAATCCAGCGAAATTATACCGAACGGAGCATGAAGAAACTCCAATTCTTTTTCACTGCGCAGATGCGGGGCATGATCGCTGGCCAGGCAATCGATAGTTCCGTCGGCCACTCCCTGCCGCAGGGCTTCTATATCTTTTTGGGTGCGCAGGGGAGGATTCATTTTGTAATTCGGATCGTAGCTGCGACAGCCTTCTTCCGTCAACAGCAAATGATGGGGGGCGACCTCAGCGGTCACCTTTGAACCCTGGCGTTTGGCTTGGCGGAGAATCTCGACCGAACCAGCGGTCGTTATATGCTGAACGTGGAGCCGAGCTGAAGCCTGTTTGGCCAGTTGCACATCGCGATACAGCATAAGTTCTTCCGCCAGGGGAGCTATTCCCGGCAGCCCCAGGACCGTGGCCAAATAACCGGAATTCATACAACCGTCGCCTGCCAGGGCATTGTCCTGGCAATGCTGCATTATAACCTTATCGAACATACCGGCATATTTCAGGGCGTGCAGCATAACAGATGCGCTCTGTACACCTTCGCCATCGTCACTGAAAGCCACCGCGCCGCCCCGGACCATTTGGCCCATCTCAGCCAGTTCCTTGCCTTGGCGACCTTTGGTAATCGCACCAACAGCAAAAACATTGGCTTTGTCGGCCCGATCGGCCCGACGATAAACAAAATCTACAGTAGCTTCGTTGTCGATAGTCGGTTCGGTGTTAGGCATACATGCCACCGAGGTAAAGCCCCCGGCTACGGCCGCGGCGGAACCGCTGGCGATGGTTTCTTCCTCTTCATCGCCCGGCTCCCGCAAATGAACATGCATATCGATCAGCCCGGGAACCACCAGCAAATTCGAGGCGTCGATAACATCACGCCCGTCACCGTTAACTTTGCCGAGTTCTCTTATCACGCCGTCTCGAACCAGTACATCGCCAACCATGTCAATATTATTTGCCGGATCAACGATGTGCCCATTTTTGATTAGTAACTCTATCATATCATTTCTACCGTTGCTTCGCTTTTTTTTGTCTCGGCGGCGGCGCGGTTGACCAGGAACAGTACCGCCATTCGGACAGCCAGACCGTTGCTTACCTGCTTGAGGATGGTACTATTGGGACCATCAGCGATTTCGCTATCGATTTCCAGGCCGCGATTGATCGGGCCGGGATGCATAACAATAACGTCTTTTTTGGCACGCTTCATGCGATCGACGGTCAAGCCGAACAAACGCGAATACTCGCGAACCGAAGGCAGAACAGGACTGCCGATTCGTTCGAACTGGATACGCAACATATTGAGCACGTCCATCTGACCGATGATCTCGTCGAAATCATGGCAAACGGTAACCGGCAATTGATTTACGCCGGAAGGCATAAGCGTAGCGGGACCAACCAAAAAAACCTCGGCGCCCAGGGTATGCAGGCCCCAAATATTACTGCGGGCCACGCGGGAATGGGTAATGTCACCGACGATGGCAACCTTGAGGCCCTTCAGATCGCCGCGGAGTTGGCGAATGGTGAAAATGTCCAGCAAACCCTGGGTGGGATGTTCATGGAAACCGTCGCCGGCATTTACCACACAGGCGTCTATGCATTGCGATAAAAGATGCGGAGCACCACCGGAACTGTGACGGATTACGACTATGTCGATACCCATAGCTTCGAGGTTGCGGGCGGTGTCGCGAAGCGTTTCACCTTTGGAAACACTGCTGGCCTTAGCGGTGAATTCCAGCACGTCGGCGCTGAGACGGCTGGCGGCCAGGGTGAAACTGTTGCGGGTACGGGTACTATCCTCGAAAAACAGGTTTACCATTACCTTGCCGCGTAAAGCGGGCGCCTTTTTGATCGAACGGCGAGAAATCTCCTCAAAGCCCACGGCGGTATCGAGAATGTGAAAAAGTTCTTCCCGCGATAAGTCCTGCAGACCCAGCAGGTGTTTGCGGCGCCAGGTGAATTTTGGCTCGCTCTTACGTCTGGAATGTTTGGTTTCGGTTCCTTGTGGTCCTGCTTCGATTTTCGCGACTCCGGGATCGATCTTTTCAACGGCTTTTTGTGACATGGGTTTACTCCAATACGACTTCTTCCCTGCCATCCTCCTCGCGCAAATAAACCTGGACCCGTTTATCAGAAGGAGCCTCGATTGTTTTACCCACATAATCGGCGCCGATAGGCAACTCACGGCTGCCGCGATCTATCAGAATCGCCAACTGAATAATCCGCGGACGACCCAGGTCTATCAGGGCATCCAGGGCGGACCGCACGGAACGACCGGTATTGAGAACATCGTCGATCAGGATAATCAGCCGATCATCAACATCAAAATCAATTTCCGTTGATCGGACCGTCGGCTGCTGATAACCCATTTGGCTCAAATCATCCCGATAAAGGGTAATATCCAGCGTGCCCCGATCTACTTGTCTGGACCATTTATCCTCAAGCAGCTTTTGCAGTCGTTGGGCCAGTATCTCGCCTCGTGAGCGAATTCCTACCAGTGCCAAAGGCTCATCCGACGGCGTTGCCGCGGTAATCTCGGCCGCAATCTTTTCCAGCAGGGCCGCGATTTGATTACTATCAAGTATTACCTGCATAACGATCTTCCGGAACTAATCGCAAAATACAAACTTAACAGGCTTTTAACCGGTCAGGGATTACGCCGAAAAACGGCCACAACGTTTTCCAAATCGATAACAAATAGACGATTGTCACCTTCAAAGTCCACCGGGATGGCATTTTTGGGGTTGAACAGCACTTTGTCGTAACGCTTCAGCGGAACAACCGGATCGGATTCAATCTCAGCGGAAACAGCCACAACCCGACCGGTAATAGTGGGAATCTCGATGTTGTCAGGCAGACGAATGCCTCCTTTGGTCTCTTTTTTGTCTTCGTCTTTGCGGATCAGTACACGCTTGCCAACCGGCTCTAATATCTCAAAAGCATCTATGGCCGATTTGCTGTTACTGTCAAAATGTTCTATTTCTTCCGGCATATTCACATCCAGACGATCACACTGCCACTTCGCCGTCGGCGCTGCGCAGACGAATGGTTTTCTTGCTGAGATCATGGGTAGCGTGTATTTTGCGAGTGGTGCGGAACCGGGTTCTCATAACCACAGACGAACTAGAAGCCCGATTACCGTCCACATGGATACCACGCAGAATACTACCGTCACTGATACCGGTGGCGCAAAAAATAACATTATCACCGCGAGCCAGATCATCAGCCCGATATTGTTTGTCGAAAGCGCCTTTGCCAAGAACCTCGGTTATCCGCTGTTTTTCCTGGTCGTCTCGCGGGGCCACACGTGCCAGCATACCGCCACCCAGGCATCTTAATGCCGCCGCGGCTATAACCGCTTCCGTCGCCCCACCGGTACCCATATAAACATCGATACCGCTATCCGGCAGACTCGGAGCCATGCACGCGGCAACCTCACCTTCACGTATCAGGCACACCGAGGCGCCGGCTTTGCGAATATCCGCAACGAGATCGCTATGCCGATCACGATCTAGCACCTCTACACTGAGATCCCGTACACGTTTGCGGCATCCGGTGGCAATGATCTCCAGATTGTCACGAACCGAGGCGTTCAGATGCACTTGTGCCGGGCTGGCAGCTACCGCCGGGCCAAAGGCTATCTTTTCCATGTGATCGCAGGGCAGTCTCAGCAGGGCAGACTGATCGCCTTCGCTGGAGGCCGCCACTAAAACCGTTATGGCGCCCCACAATCCGCGTGACACCAAATTTACGCCATCAACGGGTATGACTGCTAAATCCACTTTTAGCGAGCCTTCCATCCAGTTGCCCAATTTCTCACCGACTGTTATACCGTCGGACTGCAGATCGTGCCGGTCACCGAAGATAACGGTAGCTGAAACGCTGGTCAGATCAAGGGTGCCACGCATAGCGTCTATCGCGGCGATGCGGGCGGCATGGGGATCCCCTTTGCCAAGCCATCGATAGGCACTTAGCGCCGCCGCCTCGGTGGTACGCACAAAATCAAGTTCCACCAGCCTTTCCAGGTCCAGCACTCCTATCTGACTGGGCTTCTTTTCCGATGTCTCGATTTCGGTCCTGGTTTCGGGGCCATCCGTCTTAGTTTCGTTTTGGGACATGGTTTTGCTTCCCTGCTATTTGTTTACACTTCTTTGTCATCTATCCAGTTCATCATCCTACGCAGTCTGCGACCGATCTGTTCGATTTTATGATCGTGATCCATTTCATAAAGAGCGTTGAAATTCTTTTTGCCGGTATGGACTTCGTTGATCCATTCTTTAGCGAATTGACCGGAGCAAATCTCGTCAAGAATTTTTTTCATCTCCGCCTTGGTCTGCTCATTGATGATCCGTGGTCCGCGGGTCAGATCGCCATATTCAGCGGTATTGGAAATACTGTATCGCATATAGCTGAGTCCACCCTGATACATCAGATCGACGATCAGCTTGACTTCGTGCATACACTCAAAATAAGCGATTTCCGGCTGATATCCGGCTTCTACGAGCGTCTCGAATCCGGCCTTAATCAGGGCTGACAGTCCGCCGCACAACACGGCCTGCTCACCAAAAAGGTCTGTCTCAGTTTCTTCTTTGTAAGTCGTCTCAATAATACCGGCCCTGGCTCCGCCGATACCGTTGCCCCAGGCCAGGGCGATGTCCATAGCATCACCGGTGGCATCCTGCTGAACAGCTACCAGGCAAGGCACTCCACCGCCTTTTTCATACTCACTGCGGACCAGGTGACCAGGCCCTTTAGGGGCGATCATGACCACGTTAATGTCCTCAGGCGGGTCAATGTACTTGAAATGAATATTAAAACCGTGGCAGAAACCCAGGGTTTTGCCGGCGGTCAAATTTGGGGCCACTTCCTTCTCGTAAACCTTGCTCTGAACCTCGTCAGGAAGCGTAATGATTATCAGATCACCACGTTTGACCGCCTTTCCAGCCGAAAGCGGGCTAAAACCGTGTTTTTGTGCGAGGGCGTAATTATCGGTCCCTTCCAGTTCCGCTACCACAACATCAAAACCGCTGTCGCGAAGATTCTGACTGTGGGCGTGCCCCTGGCTGCCATAACCCAGTACGGCAATGGTTTTGCCTTCGAGCGGGGTTTGGGGGGCGTCTTTTTCATAATAAATTGTAGCAGTCATTTCAATAATTCTCCTTGGACTATCAGTCTTTTACAAGCAAAACTGTGAGCAAAGTCGTTACAAAAATGCTCACACAGGTACAAATATTCACATAACCCTGTTATTCTCTATCTGGCTCCAGCCCTTGCCGGTCTGGTTCCAGGCCCTTGTCTGGTCGAGCCTTTGAGTGTCGAGGCATGGCGATCATACCGGTTCGAACCATGTCTTTCACACCATAAGGCCGACATAAGTCAATAAAAGCTTCTATCTTCTGTTCTGGTCCAGTAACCTCTACCATAACAAATTTCGGACCGATGTCCACTACTTTTGCACGAAACATATCTATAATAGCCTGAATTTCGGGACGTTTTTCGGACGCGACGGCAATTTTTATCAGCATCAGGTCTCGCTGAACGAGGTCCTCGCCGGTAAAATCGTACACTTTTACGATGGGAATAATTTTGCCCAACTGCTTGCGGACCTGCTCCAGAGTAGCATCATCGCCTATGACCACCATTGTTATGCGAGAAAGATTGGGATCCTCCGTCCTGCCGACCGCCAGGGAATCGATGTTAAAGTTACGGGCAGCGAACATCCCAGCCACACGGGCCAGAACGCCGGGCTGATTCTGAACTAAAGCACTTATGGTTCGTTTCATAATATGTTCCACCTGTTCAGTGTTTTTTACACCCTCTCGCTGGTACCGGTTGGCAATCCGGCCATTTCGTGCAGTCCTTTGCCGGTCGCCACCATCGGCCATACATTTTCCTCGCGCTCGACGTGAAAATCAACAACGCAGCATTTTTTTTCAGACAGCATCTGCTCGACGATCTTGGGAACCTCGTCTTTTTTGGTCGCCGTCAGCCCCACCGCACCAAATGCCTCGGCCACACGTGCAAAGTCCGGGTTTTTCAAGAACGACTTGGAGTAACGTTTACCGTAAAACATCTCCTGCCATTGGCGAACCATGCCCATATAACCATTATTGAGTATGCAAACCTTCACGGGAAGGCCGTTTTCGACTGCCGTGGGCAGTTCATTTAACGTCATACTGAAGCTGCTGTCACCATCAAAATCGACCACGGTGGCATCGGGACGGGCGATCTGGGCGCCTATAGCAGCCGGAAAACCAAATCCCATTGTTCCAAGACCGCCGGAACTGATGAAATGACGGGGAAGAGAAAACCGGTAGAATTGTGCCGTCCACATCTGGTGCTGACCAACACCGGTACAAACAATAGCCTTGCCCTGCGTCTGACGGCAGACCTCTTCGATAACATATTGTGGCTTAATGGCGTCCGTATCATTATTGTAAGTAAGCGGGTAGAGTCTTTTGGTCTGATCGATCCGGGCGAACCATTCCTTCCGCTCACGCGGTTCGACATATTTGACCATTTCACCCAGAATGCTCTTGGCATCGCCCACAACCGGGATATCCACCTTGACGTTTTTGGAAATACTGGCCGGGTCAATATCGATGTGAACAACCCGCGCATGCGGAGCGAATCGCTTGACATCGCCGGTAATACGGTCGTCGAACCGGGCTCCGACAGCCACCAGGAGATCGCACTCCTGAACGGCAAAATTAGCGTAAGCGGTACCGTGCATACCCAGCATCTGCAACGATTTCGGATCGTTCTCATCAAAACAGCCCAGTCCCAGCAGGGTGGTCGTGACAGGCACGTTCGCCTTTTGAACGAGTTGACGCAACTGCTCGGAAGCATTTGCCAGTATCACTCCGCCACCGGCATAAATTAACGGTTTTTCGGAGGCGTTTATGGCCTCGGCGGCCCGCTTGATCTGACGAATATGGCCTTCGTAGCGGACACGATAGCCGGGCAAATCTATCTCAGAGCCGCTATTGCTCACCTGGGCCTGCGAAGTGGCGACATCCAAAGGCAGATCGACCACAACTGGGCCGGGCCGACCTGTACGGGCGATATGAAACGCCTCATGCAATGTCCGGGCCAGATGATTGACATCCTTGACTATGGAGTTGTGTTTGGTAATGGGCCGAGTGATACCTGTAGTGTCGGCCTCCTGAAAAGCGTCATTGCCGATCAGAGGCGTCTTGACCTGACCGGTAATCACCACCAGGGGGATCGAATCCATATTGGCGGTAGCCAGACCGGTCACCGTATTACAGGCGCCAGGCCCGGACGTAACCAGAACCACACCAACCTTGCCAGTCACTCGGGCGTAGGCATCCGCCATGTGTGTGGCTCCCTGCTCATGCCGGGACAGAACGAAATTTATCGGACTATCGAACAATGCGTCGAAAACAGGCAGGACCACCCCACCGGGATAGCCGAACATCGTTTCGACACCTTCTTCCTGGAGAACGTCACAAAATATCTGAGCACCGAGCTTTTTAGAAAAACTAGTAGATTGGTTCTTTGAATTGAGAGATGCACTATCTGCAGTATTTCCCATGGTTTACGGCTCCTTCTTACATTTGCCCTCGTTTGCCGGGTCGCCAAGACCGCCATCGAGCAACTGCCAAAGGTCACGAGCCGACCGCTACACGGGCCGACCCTCAACCAAAACAGCCTTCCTGCTCCAGCCATGGTCCCGAGTTATTAAAACCATAGTCGATTTATTTATCTGGATATAAGTATATCCGGTTTTTACCCCCTTGGCAAACACTTTTTTTTATCAGGTCCAACAGGGGCGGATGTCATGATTGTTCAGGGGGCTTGCTTGTGAGCTTGCCTCGAATGACATCCAGTATCCCGTTGACAAACCTCGGCGCCTCAGCGGTACTAAATAGCTTGGCCAACTCGATAGCCTCATTGATAACCACCTTGGCAGGGATATCCGGGCAGTAAACTAACTGATAAACGGCCAAACGCAAGTTACTGGAATCAACCAGACTAATGCGGGCCAAATCCCAGTTGATGGAGGCCTGCTCGATAATTTGGTCGATTTGACCGACGTTTTGCCAGACGCCGCGAATCCACGGGCGGGCCAATTGCGAAGCCTGGTCGTTTTTGCTGAACTCAGCAAGAAAATCGTCGAGTTGATCGATGTTTTGGCCGTTCTGGACGGAAAGCTGATGAAGAAACTGGAGCGCCGACTGACGCGCCAACCGACGCGGATCCTCGGTCTGTCGAGGAGGATGGGCAGCGCACGGTTTTGACGAACCGCCACAGCAAGTTGTTTTTTCGGTCTTGCTGTCAGATTTGCTCGTTTTGGTCATGTTACTTTTTGTCTTTTATCTCGTTAAGCTGACCCAAAACCTGTACCATCTCGATAGCGGCGGAAGCGGCGGAAAAACCTTTATTCCCGCTCTTGGCGCCGGCTCGATCAACGGCCTCATCGAGATTATCGGCCGTAATCACGCCGAACAAGGTGGGTACACCAGTTCTCAGGCCGACCTCGCCGATTCCGCGGGTTATCTGCTGACAGACATACTCATAATGGCTGGTTTGGCCGCGGATCACGGCGGCCAGGCATATAATAGCATCGAACTTACCGCTCTGAGCGAGCCGCAGGGCCGCTACGGGTACCTCAAATGAGCCTGGAACCCACATTACCGTGACTTGGGAGTCCTGGGCGCCGTGGCGTTTAAGGCAGTCCAAGGCCCCTTCCAGCAGCCGGGACGTGATAAAATCGTTGAAACGACTAACGACTATACCGTAACACTCTTTCCCAACCTGTAACGCTCCGTGTAATTCCTGGGGCATGGCAACCTCCACAATCTGTAAAAAAAGTTAGATTCAAACCTGTGTCCATCACGAATTTCAACCATTTGTTCGATATAATAACAGAAACTGTCCGATTATGCAAATATATGTGCGATTTTAACGTTTACATCAGATATACTGGTCTCTCACGAGTAAAATTGTAAGAAAAGTGGTCGTAAAATATTTATCCAGGTATAGGTTCTCACGTAACCATAGTTGATTCCAGGCCCTTGCCTGGTTAGGAGAAATTAAGTCATGGCCGAGCATACGAACACAAAAAACAGTCACGGCGAAGAAGACAAAAATGACGCGTTGGAGGCCTTTAACAGCTTTAGCGGGGCGAGAAACCTGTTTTTCTGGCTGTTTCTGCTGATACCGCTGGTGGTTGTCCAGGCGGAGTTCTGGATGGTGGACAGGGGATGGACCGGTACGGGACAGACGCAAACCAATACGGAACAGACGCAAACCGATACGGGACAGACGCAAACCGATGAGGTAAAGGCACCGGCCAACGTGGAAAAAGAGGCACCCGACCTGGAAAAAGCCGATGTGGCGACAGTCGGGGCAAATGACAACACACCGGCGGAAAAAGACGCCTGCGAAACTCGAACGAGTGAAGAGATGGACAGCCTGCAGGCAGGTCTCATCAAAACAAGTAATTATGTGCTGACCTTTGCGGCAGTAATCTATTGTCTGACACTACTGATTGGCATGAAATTGGCGCTGATAGGACGGCTGGGGGGGCTGGCCGAGTCGAGCAAGGCGCTTTTTCTGTCACTGATAGTAATGGTTCTGATTATGCCATGGCAGCAAGTGATGCCCGCCGGCATTTATGGGACGTTGTTCAGCTATCAAGACATTGTCGAGAACTGCCGGCAAATAAAGCAGATGAATACCCCACAAGAATATGTGCTTCATTACGGACGATTTAGCGGGCTTTGGGGGCTGACTATGCTGCTGCTGATAGTGGCACAGTGGCGCAGTTGCCGGGCGGTTCGCAAAATTCGCCGGCGACTGACCTCAACACAAATCGAACCGGCCAACAATCAGGAACGCAAAACCCCGTGAGATATCCTGATTAAAATTATCTAGCCTGCTGCCCCGGGATGCGACCGCCGGGATTAGTGCGGTTTTGGTTTTGCTGACTTTCTTCCTTTTTCTGGTCTCTGACCTCTTTGGCAATAATTCCAGACATCTTATACATCTCTCTCGGCCAAGTGAATTTTTCCGTTCCCAGTCTCTTGATGATTTTATCAACATCACGGTAAATGATATCCGTACAGGTCTTATCTCTTGCTTTCGTTTTTGCCCCGGCGTCCCAGTCCCAATGTTTGCTGTTGGGCACCACATCGATAACGGTGACACCGGTACGATAATCGATATCGAGTGACTCCTCTACATCCCGACTATCCGCAAGAACCAAAGTGCCGGTCTCTTTGGGAGGTTCTTCCTCGACGATCGCTCCAATCTCGCTGCCGGGAGCAACGGTAAACTCCTTTTGGTACCACCTCCCATTCTGCTTGCGAAAGACATCTACGCGAACACTGGCATCGGCAAGATCACCAAAAGAGGTTTTAGGAAAGAAAAAGGTACGTCTTGGCACACTTATCGGACGGTCAGGAGCAAGCCAGTTCGACCAGAGCACACGTTGATCCTTGAATTGTTTCTCGTCCTCCTTAAACCAGTTGTGGCCGGTAATCGGGTTGAAAAAACCGATTTGCAAACGATAGGTATAAGTGCCTCCCGGTTCAATTTGGCCATCGAAAGCCCAGAAAATAAATTCTTCTTCCAACAGTTCCGCAGGTCTGGTTTGCGACTGTCCGATGCCGATCGATGATGATTGGCGGCCAACCCTCGGGGCCGTGGGTTGCCTCCCGGGAACCGTGCCAGGCCCCCTTCCCGGGATGAACATGCCCGGCGGCATTCCCGGAATCATGCCCGGCGGCATTCCCGGAATAATTCCCGGGGGCATAGTTGGAGACGCGTCTCTGCCACGCGATACGCGTGTGCGAGGTTGCCGACGGATAACGGGCGCAGGTGCACCCGGTACCGTATCTTTTTGTTCTTTACCTTCCAGGGCAATTTCCAAAGGAGACTGCCAACCGCTTTCATCCACAAGTTCATAAGGAAAAGGTTGAAGCAGATCGAGTTGCGTCTGATAATCATCATGGCGGGTAGCAAGTATTGCCTGATATTCACCCTGGGAAAGTTTTTGGATTGCTGGCAGGGTCGGCGCATCTTTCACAGGATCCACTTCCAGACGAGAGACGCTCTGATATTCACTCCAACTGCCGTCGTCTCGCAATTGGCATCGCTGAAGGTCCACCAGGGCCACCACCGGTTCGTACTGATCGAGCGGATCTTTGACATCGGGGCCGAAACACTTTTTGAACGATTTGTTCAATTCAGCCATGGACAAAACGGCCGAGACGGTAACAAAATCAACATCTTCCTTCTTGGAATCACTTTGTTGCTCGACAGCAAGTCCGTATGGGCTTGTCTTGGAGGTGGTACTTTCGGTTGGCACCCAGGCAACGGTGGAAGTCAACACCGCCTTGATATCTTTTATAGCGGGAATCTCCGGCATAGCATAAAGCCTTATTTCTTCCTGTTCGGTCATGTCTCTATGAATCGGACCCAGTGGCGCCCTGACGGTGGGGCCTTCGGGATTGAAAAGCGAGGTGCCGTCGAAAAACTTGACGGCAACGGGTGCATACGACGGCGTAACACGCGAATCGGGCAGGCGTATTTGCCCAACAATCTCTTCAGCCTCCCTGGCACCCTGCTGGGTGGCCTCGTAGGCGCTGAGTGTTTCACCGCTTCCCGCATTTACTACGCCGGGAGGGTTGATGAAACGGGTCGCGAGCACCCATCCGAAAACTCCTATAGTCAAAACAAGAATGAGTTTTTCCACGTGTGCTTCAAAAGGATTCAGGGTCCGTTTTTTCGCCATTGCATTCTTCCTATTATGGAACTAACAGCCACTGGCCCGAGGGCATTACCTCAGGAACCAGCCATAATGACCTTGCCGACAATAGCCATCGGCCCGGTTATCTTTGTGGGGACAAACCACCTCCAAAACCAGGATAGCCAAGACCGGTTCTACTGTCACTTGTCTCCTGAAGCAACAGTTTCTTTACCGGCTCGGGTTTGTATGCTTCGTAACCGGCTTTGAAGAAAACATATTCGCAGACCAGACGCAGCACGCTCAAAGAAGCGACGCCGTAACGATAACCCAGTGTCTTCTCGGCCTCCATGTCCACCGGGTCTATCTGCAGTTTTAGAATAGTTATCTGGTTGCGCTTGCTCGACTCGGGATCATCCGCAGAATATTTTATGTCCTGAAGGGCATTAGTGAAATCGTTAATTCGCGTGGAGTCGATTATCACCGCCACTTCAAAATGTACAACATCGATGAGATCATTACTGCTGCGATCTGTCAGCGGGGTGGTCATTGTTCCAGTTAACGAGCCTTCACTTCCACTTGCCGTACCGACTGATCCAGGCATAGTCGTAGTCATAGGCATACCGGGCACACCGGGCACACCCATACCAACGCTTTTTTGGAACATGACGTAACCAGGCAAACGGCTTCCGCTGTTAGCATCGTGCCTGGCGGCGGCGTTACCGCCACCGTAACCATCATACTGGAAACCTGAACCGAGCCTTGACGGATTGCCGATGCCTGGAACCCCAGCCGGAAACGGCAAACCAGACGGCTTGCCTGCAGATTCAGAAGATCTGCTGGTAACTGTGGCGCCGCCTGTCATCATAGTACCGGCCTCGGCGCCTCCGAAAGAAACTTCTATCAAACGTTTTACAGGGTTTTCAAGCACCGACGCTTCGACGCGGTTAAGCTGGTTGATGGAAAGCACTACGTCTTCCTGAATCCAGGCGGCCAGCTGGGTAAACCAACTATCCAAAAGCATAGTATCGCGAGGACCGTCGGGGTGAGATTTCCAGTAATCGTAACAGCAGAAAGCATCGGGATTAACATAGCAACTGACTTTTTTGGCCCTGGAAAGATACAGACCGCTGATGAGTTTATCTTCAAGCGTTTCCGGTGAGCTACGATCAGACATGCTCGGGGAGTACCTGCCGCCGCCCAGACTACCAGTGCCGGAGACTCCGCCGGACCTTTCGCGATGGTCCTGGAGCAATCTGTCGATTTCCGTTGTGCTGGGCCTGTCTCCACCGTTCAACTGCTGAACAAACCCATCGATTGCCCGGCAGTAATTCTCGGCAAAGTATTCATAGAAAAGGGTTTGGCTTTCCTTTGGTTCGGGAAAGACCTCCTTAAACAACAAGGGACGTTTGGAACTCTGGCCGGCAATCTCGGCGACCCGGGCGGCGTCACTCTGGGCATCCTCGGCATTTTTTTTGAGCTTGGACAACACATTTTCATGCACTACTCGACTACGCAACGAACTCATGTTCTTGTATTCCGCCTCGATCTTGGCGAGTTCTTTCAAGTTATCCGCGCGGACCATCGTACCGAGAACCATAAGGCACACTCCGACCAGAAACGCCATCACGCAGGCAATCAAAAATAATCTTTTTTTGATAAAATTCATTTTCACATATCTCGTAAGAACAGGCCCTGCCGGGAATCATCATACCCATTGGGTGTACTCTGTTTTGTTTTAGCCTCCTAAAGCTCCTGTTGGTCCGCCAATACCACCACTTTTTATAGTACCGGCCGGCTTCTGTTCGGGCTTGGCTTTTTCTTTAAGTTTTACTTTGACCTTGACGCGAAACCAATAATCGTGTTTTTCAAGTTCCGGCTGACCTGAATCGCCGACGATCACATCGCCTTTATCATCACGTTTGTAAGTTTCGCTAATCTCTTCAAACGTCAACGGATCGATCAAAACTATCTCCGTGCTCGACAGGCTCGAGCCTCCCCTGGGAGCACCGCCAAACGGCATAAACGGCAATCCGCTGCTTCTTGTCATACCGGCTTCCTGTTTTTGTGGTTTGACCACTCCCAAACCTTTGGGTTGATTATCAATCGGATTACCATTGATCCAACCGTGTTCCTTACGGAAATAACCTTCATCATCAAGTTCCCTGTATGCGGCAAAAGGCTGCTCGCCGGCCATGTCGCTGGCAGCCTTCTGCTGGGGACTGTCGGGGATATTCGTCTCAAGTTCGATAGGCGGTTTCGCAGTCGCCGGACTGGTCGGGGCAATAGGCGAGCCAGGTTTATTGGCGGCGGCAATCCCCTGCGCAATTCCACCGAGCAATGGGCTGTTAGAGGCAGATCCACCGAGAGATTCCTTTGGTTGGCGATTTTGGGACACGATCTCGCCGTCGCTCAAACCTAAAAAACGGAGCCGATGGAAAAAACCCCATTTCTCGCGATCAAGCCCTACTCTGGGCGGCATAAGGAAACTCAAGCCGTTCTGATGAGGCGTACTACCCTCGATAACAATGACGAAACCAGGGACTGGTTCAGCCGTTTTTCCTCCGCCGACACCACCACCTGGACTTGGGCCAAAAGGAGTCATTCCCCCAATAGGACCCATCGGACCCATCGAACGACCAGGCGTAGCGGAACTGCCAGGGCGAGAAGGTATCATACCAGGCATACCGGGTATGAACATGCCGGGAGGCATACCGGGAATCCCCATTCCTCCAGTGCCCCTTCCGGTTCCATATCCGGAGCGGGATGTATCGGTCCTTTCAACGATTTGGTCAAAATCCTGGTTCAGGTCATCGGTATAAACCAAATGAACACTGCTTATGAACACTTGTTCGCGTGATGAACGCGGGATCCCTGTGGCTATGACGGCACTGCGATCACCAACGTTAAAAGCATCGTAAAGTGGTTTCTGGTTGGGGTTGTTGTTTTCGTTGGGCACAGCGTCACGAACAGCCTGGAACAGGGCCGGTATGAAATTGCGGAATTCAGAATCATATAACTTAGTTTGCAGGGCGATCTCCGCCTTGGCTTTTTGTACCTTCCCAAGCAATGTGCTCTCTAAAGCTTTGTTTTCATCAATTTTCTTACCTAATTGCATCATCCTGTTACGGTTGCTTTTGATTTCATTTGAGCTGATATCCTTTTTTTGACTGTAGGGCTGGACAAGCCCCATAAGACAGGCAAGCATAAAAACAGCGATAGCAGCGACAAACCAGCTTTTCTTACGCCGCCACTGGGCCTGGCGGGTGATCTCCGGTGGCAGAAGATTACTGACAATAGCGGTTTGGCCGATACCCTGAAGAGCCAGACCATAGGCGACGCCCAGACTGGGCAGATTTGCGGCAAACTGGGCGACTGAAATATCAGGAGTCAACTTCAAAGATTCGAAATTATCAAGTCTCTTGACCGGAAGAGATAAACTCTGCTGGAGAAACTTAATCAGGCCTGGCAGCTTGATGGCGTTGCCCATAGCCAGGACTTTGCGAAACTGGACTTCACGATTGCTGCTGCTGTAGAATCCCAACGATCGCTGCACCTCGGCTGCCAAATCGGCAAAAACCGATCGCATTGCCTGAAAAATCTGACGGGCGTACTTGCTCGTGTTGGCGGTACGTTTGATGGCCTCGGCCTTAGCGAAGGTAAGCTTAAAAGCCTTCTGGATGGCAGCGGTGAACTGGTTGCCGCCAAGTGGTATGCTCCTCTGCCAAACGCGGGTACCATCAACAATAACCAAATCCGTGTTTTCTGCGCCAATATCGAGGGTGATAATCGCTTCGTTAGCGGTCCGGGACTGTTTTTGGTCATAACACAGAAAATTGTACAGGGCCATGGGAGCCATTTGCACAATATTGACCAAACATCCCGCCTGGACGAAAGGTGCCAGGGCTCGCCGGACTAGGTCTCTTTTGATAGCGAATATCCCCAATTCAATCTCAGGACTGGCGGACGACTCAAGCGTCTGCCAATCCCACTCGACGTCTTTCATATCGAACGGTATCTGCTGCTGGGCTTCCAGCGGAACCAGCGCGGGAATACGCTTTTTGTCCATAGGAGGCAAATGGACAAAACGGGCAAAACTGCTTTGGCCCGGCACCGAAACCACAACCGCCGAATTGCTCAAGTCGTGTTCCTCAAGGAACTTATCTAACGCCTTGGTCATTAATTCGATTCTTGCTTCAGGCGTAATTTCGGGCTGAGAGAGGATTTTTTCGTGTTCGATTACTGCGAAATCGAGCACTTCCACTGTCTCCGGTCCAACTGCCAGCTTCATCGCCTTGAGCGTGCAGTTGCCCAGATCAATGCCCCAAGCGGTTTTGGCCACTTTTGCCATGTCGATGCATCCTTTTCGTACTGCGTATTGCGTCGCAATACACAACCGTTTATAGCCAATTTATATGCAATTTTACTCGTAAAAGACTGAGTCGGCAAGCCGATATCAATCAGGTTTTCTTAATTGGTGTTGGTGTCTAAACTCGATTCCCACACCTAAAAACGCCGCTGGGGCGTCAGAATCAACGTTTCACGATCTTTCGACGCCGGCGTCGAGCGACTAACAGGGGGTTTATCTCACGGTCTGTTATCTCTGCCAATGCCGCTGCGTGATGTATGCCGGCCATCGAAGCACAGGAGGGACTTCGACTGCTCTCCACGAGTGAAGCAAACATTGCAACCGACCCGTGCCCGGGAGCAAGCCACAACATGCAGGTTTTAGGAATGAAACTAACCACAACTTATAGTGGATAGCAGGACAGCGGATATCAAGAGACATCTCTTTTTTGCTATTACTATCTGCTATCCATATTATATTATGCAACATTTCCCTGGAATAATCAAGTGTTTTTTGAGCGGATTTCGACTCTGGTGTAAATCGTTATTTTTGGTTCGTGGAAATTTTCATAAGTGCTTATTTTCGGCCACGACCAGATGTGGCTTTGGGGCTCTATAGTAGTAGAGATATATCTTATTGATTCTTAACCTATTTGGTTTCAGGTTCTCGTTTGGTCAGGCTTTGTGGCCGAGGATGGCGATTTTGTGGGTTTCGGCTAGTTTAATGGTTTCTGGCATGTCGATGATAAGTGTTTTGTCAGCCTCGACGACCAGGCAGGCGGCTTTGTTTTTTTTGAGGTTTTCAATGGTGTCGGGACCGATGGCGGGTACGTCGAATCGCATGTCCTGATTGGGTTTGGCGGTCTTTATCAGGGTCCAGCCGCCGGCACGGCATAACCCACCGGCACGTTCGATCATCCTGTCGGTTCCCTCGATCGCTTCGACCGCGATGACCTCACGCTCTTTGACCGCGATGGCCTGGCCGATGTCAAGGTCGCCCATGCGCTTGACAATCTCCCAGCCGAACTCGATATCCTCCAACACCTGCCGGCTCGGCTGACAACGGGTCATCACTCCTTCGCGCGCCAGGTGCTCTTTACAGTATTGTACGGAATCTTCCAAAATGATACCTCCCGTAGCCAGTTCGTCCGCCAGGGCACATAAGAAATTGTCATTGGTTTTATTTTTGCCGCGTAGTCTGCCGTACCAAATCCGAAACGCCCGCCAATCGGGCAGATACTGCAGAATCCGCCAGGGCGTGTAAATCTTCTGCTTGGCCACCCGCCCGACCATTATGGTATCGGTCACCCCGTGGCGTCGCAGTTTGCTGATCCATCGGCCGGGCCGGGCCAGCGGCACCCAATAGAATTGATCGACATGCCGAGCCAGTGCCGGATCGGCCTGCTTGGCCAGTGCCGCACAGACCACCCGCACCCCTGCCGCCCGCGCCCCGTCGGCCACCATAAACGGCAGCCGACCCTGACCGGCAATCAAACCCAACATGGTTACGTGAGCGTCCCGCATAAATATTTTGTGCTCGTTTTGTCAATCGCGAATTACACGTTTTCAGGTACAATGAACGGCTCGCGATATTGGCGTGTGAGCATTTCATTGGCCTGGGCTGCCAGCTCGGCCTTGTCACCCTCACCGGCAAACCGCTCTTTATCGGCATCTATCTCCAGCCAGGGACCAAGAATCCTGGGCGTCTCGCTGAGGTCCACGCCATTGACCAGCAGATGCTCCTGGAACCTGTCAAAACTGTCTATCGCTTCTTTGTCTGCCTTGATCGTCTCCATGATCTGGTCGCGATCGGCTTGTTTTCCCAGCCGATGGGAAACGTTTGCCAAGTGGCACAACGATGTGGACAAATGTCCTTCGATGATATCGGCGTTCAGGTCGCTGACCTTACGGCTGCGGACCGCCTTGATGAAGTTGGCATAGTGTCCGGCGCCGCCGTCACTGGTAAACTGTTTGATTTTCCTGCCGTCGTTATCGTACACCCAGCCGCCGCCGTCACCGCCGGAGAAGTAGCCGTGTTCACATTGAATAACAATACCAATTCGCGTATTGCGGTAGTGGTCCATGGCCGAATCGCCTTTCTTGCGGGGCAGACCGCGTACTTCAAAAATGATCGGCACCGGCTTATAGTCGAAAATCGCGATTTGCGTGTTGGCGGTCTGGCCGTCGTCGATATAGCCGAACCGTCCGCCGATGCTCATGACCCGATCGGGCAGTTTGTTCTGACCGATAGCCCAGCGGCACAGGTCCATCTCGTGAATCCCCTGATTGCCCAGATCGCCGTTGCCGGTGTTCCACACCCAGTGCCAATCGTAATGCAGACTCTCGCGCATCAAAGGCTCCATAGCGGCCGGACCAGTCCACAGGTCATAGTCTATATGCGAAGGCACCGTCTGCGGACCGCTGACTTTACCGATACTACCACGTCGTTTGTAACAGAGGCCGCGGGCAATTTTGATATTGCCCATGTTACCCTTCTGGAGATATTCGAACACGTCACGCAGAGCCTGATCGGACCGTTTTTGGGTGCCGGTCTGCACGATCCGTTTGTATTTGCGAGCCGCCTCGACCATCTTGCGGCCTTCATAGACGTTGTGCGAGACCGGCTTTTCAACATAAACATCTTTGCCCGCCTGACACGCCCAGATCGTCATCAGCGAATGCCAGTGATTCGGCGTTGCGATCGAGAGCGCATCGATATTCTTGTCATCCAGCAGTTTGCGGATATCGGTGTAGGCGTCAACCTTCTCGTTGCGGTCGGTGAAATCCTTGACGTTCCGGTCCAGAATTTTCTGGTCCGGATCGCACAGGGCCACCACCCGCACGCCGGGAAGCTGGCGAAAACCGTCAATGTGCGCACCGCCCCGACTGTTAATACCCGCCACGGCCACACGAATCTCGTCGTTGGCCCCTAACACGCGGGCATACGGCATCATTACCGCGGCTGTGCCGACCGCAATCGAACTTTTCATAAATTTGCGTCGTGTAATCTCACTCATTTTGCCAGGTTCCTGTTACTTCTATAATTACGGTCTCTGGAAACATTATTTCGAAACCGGTTTCGGTTCGGCGTATTGCCGGTAGCGCAATGCGATCTTCGCCTGCTCGGCACTGCCCTGATGGAACAAAAACCGCCAGCGAAACGTAACGCTTTCGCCAGCCTTAATCACCATATCGCCGGCGCCTTTCGGTTTGCCCTCGAAGTCGTGCGCCCCGAACGGGTTGGCGGCAATCAAGCCGTAATCGCGAGCATGCCACCATGTTGGATAACGCGGATTGTCGGGATGATCAAATATCGCCACCCCAACGGTCTTCTCGTCAATCTTACCCCAGTAATCGACCCACTTGGCCCGCTTGCCCCATAGGTCCTTGCCGCTGACGCCTTCGCTGTTGAGAGCCTGGCCGTTGGCGGTAGTAACACCGTTTCCCGGATCGTTGCTCAGCCGCAGGTTCGGATGCGTACGAATCGCCATCGACCCTTCCTTGGTATCGCCCAGGGTAAGGTCACCCTCGGAGGCGTGAATGGTAATCTCAAAATCAATGATCCTGCCATCGGGTAAAACCTCGAAACCTGTAGTCCGCGTATCCGTGCATCGCACCTTCCCGTCAGGTCCGATCCACTTGTTACTTGTCTGTATGCTGCCACGCTTCGGTCCGCCGGTGGTCTTCAATATCTTGTCCTGAACAATTTTTCCGGTTTTGGAACCTTCGCTCCAGAAATCCACGCCGTTGACCAACCCGTGCGTAAACCACAAAGAACGATGATGCGGATGATCATGGGCCTCGCCCTTAACATCCTTTCTCATCGGGAAGTTACGAGTCATTGCGATGCCATGCGGGCCGATCACCGGGTACAGAATCGGTCGCGGGGTATCCTCATAAACGTATTCGGTAAATAACTCGCCGTTGATTTCGACACGTAATTTACCATCCAGCGATTTGATGCTAACAATATCGGATTGATCGGTCGGCGATTCACTATGCAGTGATACGCACAAAAAAAACAATACGCCCACCACCGTCAACACAAACATCCGTGAGCGAAAAAAGATCATTAACTTCGTCTCGACTTTCGCAGTTTTTTTAACCCAACTTTCATTCAGTATGGGTATATCTAACTCTCTTTAATCATACTACGTAATATCTTTTCCATTTCACGCAGTTTTTTACGGAGTTCCGGCAGGTCCTTGAGCAGCATAAGGCTGCGTTTGGCCTGGGTAATCGGTTGAGCCGGCGAGCCTACGATTGCCTGTCCTTCGGGGACGTCATTGATCACGCCGGACTGAGCGCCGATCTTGACGTTATCGCCGATCTTGATATGTCCGACCACCCCGACCTGGCCGCCAAAGATGCAATATTGCCCCACCTGCACACTCCCGGCGATACCCACCTGAGCCACCAGCAGACAGTTTGGTCCGATCCGTGTGTTGTGCCCGATGGCAATCAGATCGCTCATTTTCGTACCATGGCCGATCACCGTATCACCCAGCGTCCCACGGTCAATGGCGCAATTGGCGCCCATTTCCACATCATCTTCTATGGTCACCCCGCCGATCTGTGGTATCTTGTGATGTAAGCCGTCGTGCGTAGCGTAGCCGAACCCATCCTGACCAATTACACATCCAGAATGAATCGTCACCCGGTCCCCTATCGTACAGCCGTCATAGATCGTTACATTGGGATATATAACACAATCCCTGCCTATTTTGCTGCCCGGTCCAATAGTGCAGTTAGGATAGATACAGGTGTTCTCTCCGATCTCGACATTCTCGGAAATGCACACAAAATCGTGAATATCAACCTCGGGGCCGATCTTGGCCGAGGCTGCTACGCCGGCCCGCAGACTAACGCCGATTTTTTTATGTCCGCGGTGACCATGCAGCAGCACCACAATCTGCATAAACGCGTAATATGGATCCTGGCAGCGGATAAACGTTCGGTCGTTGACGCTATCGGGACCGGTAAAATCATCCTTTCCGATCACCACTACCGATGCCCTGGAGTCCTTGACCTCTTTTTCATACTTGGAATTGGCCAGAAAGCTTACATCGCCTGTGCCCGCTTCACTAAGCGTCGCCGCGCCGGTTATCTCAATAGTCTCATCCCCCACCACCTGTCCGCCCACATGCTCGGCCAGTTCTTTTGCCGTTCTCGCTTCCATTATCTCCTTTCATCAGCCCCCAAACCCCCGCCCAGGGCCTTCCAGCAGCACAACTCATTCGGCTTCATTGCGATCAGCCGCCACCGCCGATCAAATCGACGATTATAGCCAACCCTACCGACAAGTCAATACCGAATACGCCGAAATGATGGGAATGGCTCACGCCGCAGCTACTAACAGGACGACCGACCGCGCCGCAGCAATGGACACCGATGCCATAATCAATGTTCGCTATACAACCACCAGCGTCAGCGGCGGTGCGACTGAGCTTTTAGTTTACGGCACAGCCGGTGAATAAATCGCCTGGTGATAAGCCCCAGACTCCGCCTCGCCGATTGCGGCGGCTGTCAGTTCGAAAGGTTTAGGTTCTCTTAAGGGAGCCTCTAAAAATTGCTTTTGTCACGAGAACGAGCGAAATTTTCGTCAGCGAGGCAGAGGTCAAAAATCGCCGCAGGCGTAGTTGCAACTACGTTGAGGACGTTTTTTGACCGATAACGATGCTGACGGAAATTGCAGCCGTTCGTAGTAAAAATGAATTTTTAGAGGTTCTCTTAAGGGCTAAGCTGCTTAAATATGGTGTCGTACAACTCCATGCTGCGCAGACACGCCAAGACCACCGTCGCGCTCAGTACCAGCGCCGCCAGTCCCAGCAAAGCGGTGTAAATATCGTTTTCACTTGTTCTGATTTTACGTTTCTTTTTCTCTTTGTCCGCTACCATATTTCCGCCTTTTCTTTAGTCTGTCACGGCTTATTTTCGGGTGGTTTTTCGTCAGGATAGCCAAAACTCAATCGCATCAATCAAAACCTGTAGTTACGCTGTCACCAGGCACAGCGATCCCCTGTAAATTGACCATTCGACCGACTGATTCACTCGGTGTCACATAGATTATTTCCAGTTTGCCAAGATAATCGGCGCCACGGACTATCGAAAACATCATACCTTTGCGAACCCCCGAGGAGCTTCCAACCGAGACTGCTGCTTTTTCACCGTCTATTTCGGTAACTTCTCCGCGAATCGGCACTCCGGTTCTCTCCGGCTTGACCATCGATACCCCGGCGCCGCCCTGAAAATCACCGGAAGTTAATTCGATTTTGCCGATATCTTGTTTCAGCAGACTGTTTTCTTCTTCCAGTTCGTAAATCTTCTCTACTTGTTGTTTTCGTATAGCCATCAATTGATTATTCTCCGCCTGCAGATTATTGAATTGACGGGTCAACTCGATCCTTTGTGTTTCGGCTTCCATTGCCTTGGCCCGTTGTTCATCAAGCGCTATCTGAATGGCCAGTTGTACGTCACGCATATTCTGGATGGTTTCGCTGAAGGACATCATAGTACCAATCGCCTTCTCAGCCCGACTGGCCTCGGTAGCGCTTGATTGCTTTTCTGCGGATATCTGCCGTGCCAGTTCACTGTTACGCCGTTGCACTATCCCGATATCCTCTTGGATGGACCGGATAATGCTGTTATTTCGCATCCGCTCTTCGGTCAACTCCATGTTCGCCGCCAAAGCATTCACCTGGGCCGCCGTCGTAATGGTTATCTGTTGCTCATAAGCGGTTTTGTAGTTGCTGGTATTGGTGAAAAAAACCACTACCACACCACAAAGAAATATCGCCAACGCCGAAACCAACAACGCGAGTACTTTTGTTAGATTACTCAAGTCCTTGCTCCTTATATTCACTCATAGGTATATTATCTTCATTCTGGGTGTGCTTCAAAACCAGCCGGACAACTTCAAACCAGGCTGGCGTAGAACTACTGCGCCCTCTTATCCTATTTATCCATTTTAGTAAAAACAGATCATAAGTCAACAAATTTCTGGATCGCAAAGCAAGGACAATTTGCCCCCGCACAACCGCTTAAATAATACCAAAAAAAACCGGCGATATTTTTCATATCGCCTTGTAACTAAAGAAGTTATGAAAAACATCGCCACAAACTCGATCAGCATTGCCACAGAAAGGTAAACCCACGGTTTATGTCGCTAACCTCTTATTTTACAAGCGGTTAGACGCATAATGGCAGGTTTGCCCCCTCCAGACCATATACAGTAAAGTACGATACTTTTTATTTCAAACTGAACGATTCTGACAGCGAATCCAGAGAACAAGACTCTATAGCTCGGCCGTAATCGTCGAGCCAGTAAGCATCGGGATTTCTCTTGAATATCAGAAAACTACCGCTTTTTTTGTCGTCCTTGGCACGGTGATATTTCATATAGATGTGCTCAGCGGTCATCCCGACGATTTCGACCTTGCCGCTCTCGTGCGACATGGTAAAACGGGCACGCTTGGCCAGACCTGAAACATTGGCCTTTGCCCGCTCGAAAACCCTGTATCCCTCCTCAATAGGAACAGCATACTCACTATTGCCGCTCGACGGACGACACTGAAAAACATAATAAGGCGGCACCCCTGCAAAAGAAAGCTTCCTGAACAAATCGATCATGGCCTGCGGATTGTCGTTTACGCCGCGGATAATCGGAGTCTGGTTACACAAAACAGCGCCCCCATTACGCAGAACCTTGACCGATTCGATGGATATATCGGTCATCTCGTTGATGTGATTGAAATGGGTCATAATGTAGAGCTGTTTGCCGTGATCGAGGCATTTGCCGACCAGCTTTAACAACTGGGGATCGTTAATAATACGGTGCGGATTAAACGCGGGCATCTTAGTGCCCCAACGAATAATCTTGACATGCTCGATTGGCCCAACCGCATCGACAATCTTTTCGAGCTTACTGGTAGCCAAAATTAATGGATCGCCTCCGGTCATCAGCACATTGGTAATCTCTTTATGTTGATTAATGTATTCAACCGCGGCCGGCAGATCGGTGAGCATTTCGCTATGGTCCTTAACGAACACACGTTTGCGAAAACAGTAACGACAAATACCGCCACAAACGTTGACCACCAAAAGCACAACAGTAGATGAATACTTGTGCTCCACGCCTGGAAGCACGGTAATACCCTGCTCATCAGAAGGATCCAGACTGCCCCACTCCTTAAGCTCGCATAAATCGGGAATTATAATTCTGCGTATGGGATCGTCAGGATCATTCCAGTCGATAAGCGATAAATAATAATCGTTGGAACGAAAACGATATTTTTCGGTTACCTTCGCTAACTGCCCCTGCTGATCGCCGGAAAGACCTTCTATATCCTCGATCTTGTTTAAATACTTAGGCCTTACCATATTATGATCGCTCGACATCGGATTCACCTCATTTACTCCCACCCCAAATCAGCGGTTCCCACATATACACACCATTCGCTTTTAAGCAACATTATACCAAAAAAATATCGATAATCAAACAAATTATATCCATATATAAAAATCGAGCTTTACCGTTTTCTTATTATGTTTACTCAAACTGAAAACCTTTACAATTGATGTCGATCTTTTCGGTTGTGCCTTCATCTTTGTCATTTTAGAGGTTCCCTTTTAGCTTAAACCCGAAAGCCACTCCCTTATACCAACCCTTCGCCCACTGCGGCAATAACTTCAGCATAACAAATTCCCGATCTTCAGGTCCATCCGGCCAATGTCTCTTCCACTCATCCTGCCAAATTCGTTTCTTTAAGGCCGGATCATCTATCGTCTCGGCATTGCCCCCGAGCAACAATGTAAAAAGCTCCGCGACATTGTGGAAATAAACGCACACTTTCGAATTAGCACGAATGTGCTGCATCTTATCGGATGACTGACTTGTAAGCATATAAATCAGAAAATCTTCACTATGTTCGGCAAACAACTCTTCTGCGATTCGACATTGTTCCTTATTTCGCAGATTACCCATCATACGCATCTGCGGAAAACCTTTGCTGTCAACAGTACTAAGATATGCCCCATCGGCCGTCTCCATCAGTTTCAAACATTCCCGTTTCAATTCTTTTTCATTCATCCTAAATCTCCTGTCCCAGCAGTTCTTTTAACCCAATTTCCATCCAACATGCTTTGCTTATAAACAACACACAAGAAAAAGTGCGACACGTAGAGCCGCGTAAGCGAAATCGCACAATCAAGGATTTTACATAAACCATTAAAATTGAGCAAGTACGGAATTTTTAGGTCAGGTTGAGGGGCTTTTATTCTTCCTTGAAAATATTTTCTGCCTCTTGTACAATTTTCTTTAAACAAGCATTGTCTCCTGGTGAACCTGTAACGAAAATCATGATTATTAGAGATTGAAAGGAAGGACAGACAGATGAATAAAACATGTATCCTGTTTTTAGTATTAACATTCACAGTTCTCTCAGGGTGCTCAAAAAACTTGCGGCTGGATAATACCGCACAAGCAAGATCAAAAAACTTACAGCTAGCCGATTCCGCACGCATAGCGGAACTGGATGACTATTGGGCCGAAGTCTCCCGCTGTGTCAGGGAAGGTGACTTCGATGGTTATAAAGCAACTTGTCACAAGGACGGTGTTTTCGTCTCCGGAAAAATCAATCAAGCTTACCCCCTTTCAGAGGCTCTAAAAAAATGGAAAAAAGACTTTACCGATACTAAATCAGGTAAAACTAAAGCCCGTGTCGAATTCAGATTCAGCAAGCGCCTTGGCGATAAAACAACTGCTCATGAAACAGGCATCTTCTGCTACTCAAGTGTGAATAACGACGGCACAAAAAAAATGTATTACGTTAATCTTGAGGCCCTGTTGATCAAACGGGGTACCTGGAAGATTATGATGGAATACCAAAAGTCCGAAGCTACTGAAGAAGAATGGAACAAACTCAAATAGTCTAAAGCCAATAACGGAAAATTAAAAGCCTCAGAGAAGCTCTGTAGAAAAACGCTTTGACAAATAACCAAGCCCCGTCCGTCAGGGAGGGGAAAATTTCCAGCGATATACTTCATTGACAAGTTCCACCGCCCCCCATGCCCATCATTTCCTCTATCATCGCGAAGGAACAAAACACGCATAGGGTGGACTCTTACCCCACGCGGATTTTTGCGTATCACCCCCGCCCACAATTGTCATTCCTGCGCAGAGCCTGCCCTCAACTCGATTGGGGGCCCGACACGAAGCGAAGCCCAGAGCCGCGATAGCGAATCTATCTTCCGCCCTGAAAGACGATCTATGTCAAACTATTATATAAAAAAACTTAATTTACGGTATTTAGTAATGGTATTTTTAACAGGTACTCACGTTGACTGTTAACAAAAACATATTCATTATATGGTGTACCGGTCCGTTGCATGGCCAGAAGGATCTTAAGCCATTTGTGAGCCAAGGCGCGCAGGGCTGCATGATGTTTATGCCCGGAATTTCGCTGTTTTTGATAGAATTTCTGAGCCCAGTTACACTGATGTCGAGATTGCTCAGCAAACAATTGCAAAGTTCGTCTGGCAAATTTCCAGCAGCCTCGGCGATAATAAACCACACACGAGTTGCCACTGCTTTTGGTTACCGGAGCTGTACCCATCAGAGCGCGGGCGTCACCGACACTCTCGAATCGATTCTTATCCCGTCCCAGGCACGCCAGGATCGCAGGGGACAATACATCACCTGCACCCGGCAGCGAACGGACCCAATTGGCTTCAGGAAGTCCATCCAAATGGCTGGTGATTTGTTTGTCGCATTCAGCAATCTCAGCATTGAGAATCTGCAGGCTCTGTGCCAAAAAACGAATCAGACCCTTTTTGCCCTCCTGGAGATGATCAGCAACCGACAAAGCTGGCCGCTTCAGTATCTCCACCATTTCATCAAGACGCCTTGTACACGGATAGCCATGCCGCTTGATCCAATTCAAAAAACGCCGCTCAGTCAATTTCTGCATCTGTTTTTGACTCGGGAATTTTTCCAGAAACTCCAATGCGATCTGACTTTTAATATCACTGAAAAGCCCCGGAAAAGCCGGATAATAACCTTTAAGGATGGCTTGCAGCTCATTCAGCTTAGCGGTACGCTCCTCCACCAAACGAAGCCGATCCTGACATTTAACCCGCAAAATGATGATCTCAGGATCGTCCGGCCGCAAGGGTTTGTTAACCTCATGAAACGTTATCAAAAATTTCGCCAACACCTTCCGATCAATTTTGTCCGTCTTGACTCCATTGGCCGAAAGAGCCTTTCGAAAACTGTCAACCGACCTGGGGTTGACCGGATAAACCTGATACCCGCGATCGAGCAATGCTTGCACCCAGGCCCCATGAGACGTTTCGATAGCAATACCTATTTCACTCGGCCGAGCACAAACTTCCAGCCGAGTAAACAATTCCGTCAGTCCTTCGACATCAGAGGTTACTCGTCCTTCAGCCAGGACTTCCTCGGTTGCGGTGCAGAGATGGTAATCCAAAAACTTATCGCTCCAATCAATACCAACAAACAACATCTTAAAACCTCCTTTCTGGCAGATAATTCTTCTCGCCGGGCCGGACGGCATAGGCAGCCTCATAGGAGCCCTCGAAAGGCAGCGATCTATTATCCATTTAAGCCGCCGGAATGGGTGCGGGCCGGTCAGTCTTTCAGTAGCCCTCGAAGGGCCGGGCAAAATGGACCTGACCCCGCACCCGGCGAGATCTCAAATAACATATTTCACATAACTCACAACATCTCACAGAAAGAAAAAGTACCAAAAAGAAAGAACTACTGCTAATAATATTATCTTATACTTACATGATATAGTATACACTATGAGGGCAAAATAAACCAGCCCAGGGCAACGCCCTGGGTACAATGTCCCCAATATTCCTTTCAAGCCCTGTAAGGGCGACATAAAATTTCACCTCCCCATCATCGCAAAGCTAACCTGGGCCACCATTGCCATTTCCTCTGGTAGGGTGGACTCTTAGCCCACGCGGATTTTGCGCAGCAACGCGGCAATCTCTCCTCATGTCATTGCGAGCACCTCATCCGATTCTCAGAAGGTATGCAAAAGAAACTAAATTCTAGTAATATTCAAGGTAACATGTTTCTATCAAAGCACTTATAGGCAACATTATATCGAAACAGTTTTTTTAAGTTTCTTGCGAGCATCCTGATAAAAAGAATCTTGACAAGAATGATTAAATCAATGAGAATACCGTTAGCTGGCCAAATGGAAGTAGGCTCTGTCCAGGTACAACCTGCCAGGGATAACCAGTTGAAGGCGACGAATTGTCGTGGGGGCGGTGGCCTTGTCTCCACCATCCCATTATCTCAATCACAAAAGACAATTCTGAGCTTTCCCATGCCTTAAAAAACCTTGATGTGCTAAAGCTTAACTTTCGCAGTTTTTTTACCCAATTTTCATTCAACAGGGCCTGTTACGCAAAAATGGATTTTTACATGCTTTGGTGTTGGCGTCAAAAACCAATATCCAAGCGTAAAAATCCCCTTTAGTTCTTTACAAATGAGATATTGCGCAAAGTCATCATAGAATCTCCAGTAAAATTTGAATGTTCAACCTATTTGGTTCCAGGCCCTTGCCTGATTAGATCGTAATAGGAATTTGCAACTGAATGGCAACTGGGGTATATAAATCTACATTCTGTTCAGGTGTATGCAAAGAAACGATCATAGAATAGCGCGTTTTTTTGTTCCATCTTTCAAGGTGATGTCTTTCTCGCCACCAGCCAATAACGGGATAAACTCCAATCAAATTACAGGCGGCGATATCAGCAGCATTACCTTCCCAGATATCAGAATGAATCGATCCTAATGTTCTATTCCTACTCCCTATCAACCAGCGGTCGCTATCGCTTCCGGGAGCGATATTGCTGTCATATTCCTCGTCTCTTGCTGCCTGATTTAATCTTCTTAAGAAATCTTCCTCTTGTTCGCCTGTAGCATTAAGATCAAAGCGTAAGGCATGTGAAGCATAACGATAACGATCTTTCCGGCCTAGTTCGCCAGGTCCGGGTTCTATGAAATAAGACAGGGTTATTCGTAATCGCACCTGAATTTCACCCAACTCAAGCAAAACATCTTTGGGCCATGGCAGCCTGTGGATATGCATATCCTTAGTGCGGTATACCCCAGATGATTTCTTATCGAAAGGCTGAATATATTCCTGTGCGATTAAGGTCAGGCTGTTATTTGCACATGACATCGCTTTCTCAATATTCGGTACGCCATACCCGCCATATCTGAGTAACTTTGCGACATCGTCTTTACGATCCATATCGATACCAAGCTGCCCAATCATTGCATCCGTCCATTCGGCGGAATGCACCATGAGACCTCGCACTGTTTCCGGCCAGGCCTTGGGGTAAGCAGCTTGTATTTGTGCCGCCATCCAGGCAGCCTGAGCGGTTGCCGGGCTTGTACCACTCATTATCTCAAATTGACGTTCCATTGGTTTATGATGAGTTGTCAGGAGCGATAAATCTTCATGGTTGCCGGTAAAACCTTCTGGTGATTTAGAACGGTTGCCGCCTTCCATAACAATATCAGGTTTGTATGGCCACTTCCTCTGATCCCATATCAAAGAGGTTGTACTGTATGGCGACAAGCCACCGGCAGGAGCGAGTATCTCATGGTTCTTACAGTCTGGGTCGGTGATTTGAGTTTTTTCAGTAAAAGCCCCCACAGTTAGCGCATTCCAGGATTGTGCGGGACTCTCAACTGACTTTGTTTGATTGGAAGCAGGGTAAGCTTTATAATCGGACTCTTCTCCAACATTTCCGGCTGAAACAACAAAAAGCCTTTGATTGCCGTCTAAATCACCCGACGTTATAGAATCAATCGCCGCCGACCATGACGAGGGCCTGCCTCTGTCAGTTTCATAGGCAGAAGTAACTGCCATACAGCCTACATGGGTAATAGCCGGGTTTTGTATTTCAACCCGACTGATAGCCTGCTGAGTTATTGCTCCCCATATTTCGGGATCACTATCATTTTGTGGCGACAAAATTTTGACCGATTCGAGCTTGTGGTTGATCTCGACTTGACCGGAGTGTTCGAGCTCTTTTTGTAAATTCCCATATATTACGAGTCCCGCCATATTTGTGCCGTGTCCATCATGATCTTCCGTTCCCCAGGCTTGATTGTGTGTATGGCAGTCATCATCATGAAGGACGGTGCTCAGTAATTCATGGCCATTGTTAACGCCCGTATCAAGAATCGTAACAGCTACTTTGGCATCCGCATTAACTTTGAGACGACTCCTTAAGTCTTCAACCCAATTGGCTTGTTCCGAAGGCGCAAGTCCAACCCAAAACCCTGCGGTTTCTTTAGCAACACGAAATTCCGCAATACTATCGCTTGATTCGATTAAATTGTTCAAGATCGCGTTGTCAGCCAGTACCAGAATCACCGCTCTCTCAGGGAAAACAAGAGTGTCATTTTGGTATTGGATGGCAAGTTCGTCACAAAGAGACTTGAAAGCATCAATCGTCTGTTCGGCTTGCTCTAAATCAACTCCGGTACGTAGCCAAACTTCACACCACCTGGCAGTTTTACCCGGCATATATTCCAGTGGATCCTGCCAGAAAGACTCAAGCACTGCCAGGCGTATATCTTCAATGCTGTTTACAAGGTTTTTATTCCTGGGTTCGCCTTTTTTGGTTTTCTGCTCTGCATATTGCTTAATTTTTTTTAAAAAATGTCCTTCTTTATTAGCCGGCACATAAACGGTAGCGACAATTACCTTGCCATCGTCTTGTTCTACTTCTTTTACATTCAACAACCTTATGCCGCCGGAACGTATATTTTCAAGGCTTTTTGTTACCAGGTCGGCCTTAGCTTGACTTTGGAATTCTAGATAAACTCCGGTCTTAGTGGGAACCGATACGGCAGTTCTTTCCTCTGCGGTCTTTTTTGCGTTTTTCCAGGCATTTTCAAACTGACGCTGCAATCTTTGACTTTGCTCTCGGCGATCTCTCGGTGGAATACACGGGTCCCTGCCTATTCTGCATGGTGGCGTATATTCAGACGATTCAGCCCTATCGGTTAAAAATATATGAGGACGCTTTTTCTGAGCCATTCCTTATTAGCTCCTCCTGTTGCCGTAAGCATCGTGCCTGTCCTTGAACATCGCCAAAATAATATCTTTGGTAACCTTCTCTCTGTCCGCCAGTATTGTTTCTTTGATGGCGTCGTCGCAGGCCTGGGCAATTTCAGAATGACTGAGATCGGCAGTCTGAACGGCAACTTTTTCAGTCGAAAATCGTCCCTTAAAAGCGCCAAGTCTGTTATTAATAAGCACGATCGCCTCTTTAAGATTTGGCAGTTCATAATGTAGAACATCGTCAAACCTCCTGAACAGTGCTTGGTCAAGTAAAGTCAGGTTGTTCGTAGCGGCAATAATCAGACTGTCCGATCTATCCTTTTCGATAAACTGCAGGAACGCGTTCAAGACTCGCCGCATTTCGCCGACATCATTGTCTCGTCCCCGCTCCCCTCCAATGGCATCGAACTCATCAAACAGATATACCCCCTCCTGCCTCTGGATAAGATCAAATATCTGGCGCAGTTTTGCGCTGGTCTCGCCCATATATTTTGTGACCAACTTATCCATCAAAATAGTATAAAACGGCAAATCGAGTTGTTTGGCGATTATCGAAGCAGTCATGGTCTTTCCCGTGCCCGGTGGGCCTGCAAGTAATATCTTGCGACGATGGGGCAAACCATACTTTTTAAGTTTATGTTGTTGATGGTATTCCGTTAAAACCCGCCTGATCCTTGTTTTTATGGAATCAGATGTCACCAATTCATTCAGACGGTGCTGCGGTTCTGTTACCAGCACAAGGTCTTCAAGTTCACGATGAAATGTTATTCTGACCGGCTTATTACGAATATTGTCAATCAGTATGCGTATCTCATGCGCAATACCGCCATGACCTTGCCTGGCCTCATGCGCCGCAATCTGCAAAGCTATCGTCGAAAACCGTTCCGAATCGCTGTCAAAATGCGACTTTATTAATGTTTTCAATTGTTCCGCCGTCGCCATTGCATCGCCCCATCAGATTATTGTTCAGCAATATATTATAGCCTTCTTGCCTCCATTATTTTCGGCAATAACGCTATTGAAACCTCAAAAAACATCATATCTCTTTTAGGCACTTACGAGTAAATTTGTGCGCGAAATGACCATAAAATATTTACCTCACTACAAATTCTTACATAACCCTATTTGGTTCTAGGCCCTTGGAACCTGATTTTTCTGTTCAGTCCGTCAACACAACCAGCCACAAAACAACCACCTTTGTTCATTATGCCTATTTTCTTGCCTGTGTTCAAGGATGTTTTTGAAACCCAGGGCTCCGGCTGCAGGCATTGATCAGCTATATCCTCCATCACTGCCGCCCTCCCCTCCAAGTTCGGCCCCTTCCAACTCCGCCCTCTTTTCTTCTTAAATCTTAAATCTGACTTCTTCCCTTCCCCCAGGTGGTCCGCCCTCTTCCTTCTTCCTTCTTCTCTCTTACTAGTGCCTCGTGCCTAGTGCCTCGTGCCTTCTTCCGCCCCCCGACCCCTGACCCCCGACCCCTCCGTCCTTCCCCCATTTTCTCGCCTTTTTCCCCTATCTTCCCCATCTCCCCTATCTTTCCCATTCCCCCATTCACTTTTCATCAAAACATAGTACAAACATAGTATAAAGTAGATACAAACATAGTGCAAAGTGCCTGCAAACCACATCACTTTTCATCAGAATTCATCCAAATTTCGCCGAATTTCGCAGTTTTTTCTTACCCATCTTGCCTAATCGTTATAATCGTTACGCAAAAATAAGCACTTACATCAATTCCACCAACACAAAATAAGCACTTACAACAAATTCCCCATAACGAAAAATAAGGAGTTACATCAATTCTCCCACCCGCCGGTCTCGCAAAATTCAACTGAGTAAGGCCTTCTGGTCGAAAAAAATCGATATAATCGGCGGATAATCGCCAATTACGTCGATAACCTTGGTAAGTCAGCAGCAGATTCAGCTACCGCTATACCACATGAAACTACGTAACTGTCTGCAATTCAAGAGGTTACATTGACACCTCCGCGAAACCTCACAGGGACGGAGTCTCGATAGCTGACTTGACCGCGTAAAAATCCACATTCACAAAACCTGGGCAGACAAATGCGTATCTCCAGTAATACCAAAAGGTTATCGAACACCACAAACAGTTTCCATTGATATAAGAGTCAGCCGGAACATGAAAAACTCGTTATCTGTTAGTGTCATAACACCTTCATTAAATCAGGGCCGCTTCATTCGACACACAATAGATAGTGTCCTGGAGCAGAACCTCCACAATATAGAGCATATCATCATCGACGGCGGATCAACCGACGAAACAATTTCCATACTCAAACAATATCCACATCTCAAGTGGATTTCCGAACCGGACCGGGGGCAATCCGATGCCATAAACAAAGGCTTCGCAATGAGTTGTGGCAATTTGATCGCCTGGATCAATTCAGACGACTACTATGTCCCAGGAGCACTCCAGGCGGTCTGCGAGCTTTTCCAGGCCAACCCGCATGTCTCCTTACTATCTGGAAACACTGTATTTGTGGACGAACACGACAATATCACCTTCCGCACCGCCCCAACCATGACCAAATGGCGACTATTTCACCCCTGGCACAACGGAACAGGCATTTTTCAGCCCGGTACCATCTTTCGACGGGAGGTCTTCGAACAGTGCGGCCCACTCGACATAACTCTCCACTACGCAATGGATTATGACTTTTTCCTAAAGGCCGTCGAACGCTTTGCCATTCACCATTTAGAGCGGGACATCGCCTGCTTCCGAAGCTACAACGAATCGAAAACAGGACATGGCTATGGACCTTTTCGAAAAGAGAGAAAGCGGGTTCTTTTGAGACATCTGCGAAAAAAAAACCTCTCTAAAACCATCTGGAGCGCGATTTGCCTGCATATCTACAACACCCGCCAGGATGTCGAGGAGGCGATTGGCCAGTACCAACTCGGCTGTACCGGCCAGGCCCGCCGACTGCTGTTCAAAGCCTGCCTGGCGAACCCCATGAGCTTGCTGTGTTATCCTCACCTGTGTTTTCGCCTGCGCCAGGTCCTCGGAACGGCACTTTACGAACACCTGCGTAAAAAATTTCATGCCATCCACGGTTGACGCCTGCGTCAAAAGTTTGCTCAGGCAGCGATGCTGAGTGTTGAAAATTTCTCGAATTCCCGGCAATGCAATAAAAAACGTCCTTTCATGTCCACACGAACAGCTTGCACTGCTATTGTCATCC
>Ga0209078_1000009_pt1 | contig 52873 bp, 101 predicted proteins | sample PPLLak21cMay2015_2_FD_187257 | JGI IMG/M metagenome (GOLD analysis project Ga0209078, IMG submission 187257) | Freshwater sediment microbial communities from Prairie Pothole Lake near Jamestown, North Dakota, USA - PPLs Lake P8 Core (1) Depth... | ecosystem: Environmental > Aquatic > Freshwater...
TGAGTTTGAAATTCACTCAACTCTACTTTTGGAAATAAATCTAAAGGATAAGGATTTTCTAAATCTTCGATAATTTTAATAGCTTCTTTTCTGCCTTGCTCTAATCTATTCTTTATAAAATCAAATAATTTAATAACTTCATCATTAAAATATTGAGATTTATGAGGGTATCTTCTACAAATATCTTCAATTTCTTTCTTTAGTTCTTTTTCAGTTGTCATTTTTCTTTTAAACTATTGTAAGATTTAATTATATCTTCAAGAATATTGTCTGGAAAATAAAGCAAATGTCCACCAGAAAGAATAGCTAAAAATAGTTTATTATTATTTTTAAATCTCCCAAAGCCTATAATAGTATCAAACCTATTAAAACTTCCATCTAAATTCCTCTTTGCATATCTTTCCAAATCAGCAGGAACACTCCAAGAGAGCAACTTCTCTCCTAATTTATCGCGCCCAATAAACCTTCTTGCTTTATGTAATTCTAATTTTATTTTATCTTCTTTATTCATTTTTCTCCTTGTGACCTTGAAATCAACAAAAAACGGAATAATAGATATAAATCCTAAAACTTAAATTTTATTTTGTACTTTTTGATAAGCTCTTTTATCTTTGCATTTAACATCTTGCTGTATTGTGCATAGGCTTCTGAGCGAATCTTGCTGTATTGTGCATAGGCTTCTGAGCGAATCTTGTCGTATTGTGCATAGGCTTCTGAGCGAATCTTGTCGTATTGTGCATAGGCTTCTGAGCGAATCTTGTCGTATTGTGCAGAGGCTTCTGAGCGAATCTTGTCGTATTGTGCATAGGCTTCTGAGCGAATCTTGTCGTATTGTGCAGAGGCTTCTGAAATTAAAGTATTCAACTTTGTCAAAATTTCAGTTTTCTTTTCTTGAGTTAGTTTGTCTGTCTGCATTACAAATAATACAAACCTTTGAAAAGGTGTTGAGGTTTCTTTTACTGCTATTTTAAATTTCTTAACCTTTATGTTAATGTCATAGACTTTCTTATCAAATTTTATTTTTACCATTAATCCTCCTTTCAATTTTATTTTCAATTTTCATTTCCCATCTCCTAAAGAGTTTAGAAGCTCTTGTAATTTACTTTTATCTAAAATTAAAATATCCAAACCTCCATAAGAAGCCATATTTTCTTTATTTTCTTTAAAATATTCTTCAATCTTATTTCTAATTTCATCTTCTTTATCTTTTCTGCCTTGCTCTTTGCCCTTACAAAAAATATTATATTCTTCATCTGTTAAAGCCATAGCAAAAATACCTTCAGTAGTTAAGTGTTCTGCTCTTTCTATGCTTACATTCTCTTTCTTTAGTTCTTCTTTATTCATTTTTCTCCTTTAATTCATCTCTTAATAATACTAGGCTCCCATTATTCCAATCGTAAGCAAGTAAATCTAAAACTCTTACTAAGATTTTCTTTTTTTCTTCTTTTCTGCCTTGCTCTAAATAAAAGTCTTTCAAATTATTCAAAGCATTATAATATTCTTTATTGCCTTGCTCTGAATTCAATAAATTATTTTTTAATTTTTCTTCAGTTGTCATTTTTCTCCTTGTAATTTTGATAAAAGTTCTTTCTTAAAATCCTCTGCTTGTTTAAATGTCTTTATATTTTCTAAATCAATAGCTAAAATATCTTCAATAATCTTAATATCTTCATCTCTTTTTTGTTGATAACCTTTAAGCTGTCCTCTGAAAAAACTATTATAATGAGTGAATTCTCCTGTTTCTTCATCTACTGCAAATCTAAATTTATCATACTTTTCAATTTCATCTTTCAATTTCCCTTCAGTTGTTTTTTCTTGTTTCATATTAATTTTTCTCCTGCAAGTTTATCTAAATCATCAACATCTATATAATTCTTCAACTGCCATTCTTCAATATCTATTCCATTCTCACCTTTTCCAATCTCCCTTTTTAACAAAGTTCTTTTCCACACTTGTTTTTCTTTCAATAATCTTATAAATTCTTTGACATCTTCCTCATAAATTGCCCAATACCATTCCTTAGAGCCTTCTATCTCATCGCCTGTATAGCTTTCAAATCTTTTCTCGCTTAAATTAAATTCAGTTGTTTTTTCTTGTGTCATTTTTCTTTTATAGGATTTACTCCCCTTTTTAATAATTCATCTAGAGTAGCATGGTAAAAAATAAGTAACTCTACAAGATTCATCTTCTCCAACATTAAATCTAATTTATTCTTTTCAGTTGTTTTTTCTTGTTTCATGTTTTATTCTCCTTTAACCAATATTTATAAATTACAAAAATAATCACTATAAGTATAATAATTGGTATGATAAATAAGCCAAAAAGTAAAAGCAAATCTTTTATCATTTGTCCTCCTTAAAAACCTCGGATGATTTAATTAATTCTACTTCTTTAGTTTTAAATTCTGTAAAGCCGCAATTCATACATTTCCTAACTCTTAATAATCTTCCAGATAAATCTTGTTGCCAATCGCTATTAAAGAAAGTGTGGTCTAATCCTGTACCATTACATTGTTCGCAAGTTACCATCTTCTTTATTTGTCCTGTGGCATCACATTTTTCGCAAGGTACATCTTCACAAGTCTGTCCGCAGTCAAAATCGTATGCGTGATAGCCTTCAAAACATCCTTCACAATCGCAATCTACTTCTATTTCAATTTCTCCTTTTCCTTCACATTGCCAACAATTACAAATCTTATTTTCCATTTTCAACAATACTTCTTATTTTTTTATATGCTTTTTTATATGAATAATTCCAAGTTGTTCTTTCAGTGTCTAAAATTTCTTTAACCTTTGCTATTTTTTGTTTATTTGATAGTTTCATCTTAATACCTTCATATTTCTTTTATGCTCTTTTGATTGCTTATGTATTCCTAAATTTTTAATTGTATGGTCTCTTGATATTCCTTTAACAATTTTTCCGCATTCGCACTGAATTGTTGTATCGTCAATATTTTTATCTTTCATATAAGGGTAAGGGGTAAGCCCTTTATAAATGTTTCTATTTTGTGTAACTATCAATAAGTAGGTGTAAAAATAAGAGAAATATAGAAAAATATTTACTTAATTAAAAAGGGGGATAAAAGAATTAGATATAGTGCCTATAATCCCCCTATAAGTTTTTTAAAAAACTAAGGGAAAAATTGATGATTATTTCAGTTTTTGCTTAATGCATTTCCGTCTGGCAGACTTATTCTTCTTTTTTGAACAAGCTTTTACTGCTCTGCCAAATTTCTTTCTCCAAGCCTTCTGTTTTTTGCTCGCCATTTTTACCTCCTGTTTGTTATTAACAATTCTTTTGATTTAGTATTATTTGAATTTGCACCCAATGTATACCTTGAACTAATCTTTTGCATTTTTAATCCCTTACAGGCTTTTCTAACTTCGGGATGGTTATTATAGGTTATAATTACTTGTCCTTTCATTTTCTTTGCAGTATCACAAACTTCTTTTGGCGTTACTCCTCTTTCTTTATACATTTTATCGGCACCAAAATAAGGAGGGTCTAAAAAATGGACTGTTTTCTTTGAATCTGCTTTTTTCATTACTTGTTTAAAATCTTGAGAAGTTATTTGAGTATTCTTTAATTTTTCTTTATAATCATCTTTATGGGTATTCTGATATTTGACTCCAACAGTCTTACTTTTGTGATGATATTTCTTTTCACCACCATAGTTTGTTCCATTAGAACCAAAACTTAATTTATTTAAATAAGCAACATCACAAGCCGATTTTTTAGTCTTATTCTTTATTTTATTAAACTTATTCCTAGAGGGAGTCATATCACATTTTTGGAATCCTACTTTATTTTTAAAAGATTTATAAACAGCAATAACATCTTTATCTTTATCATTAATATAATTCTTCTTAGCAAGAGGTTTTTTAAGGAACACCGCACCCCCCCCCTACAAAAGGTTCGTTATAAATATCGTGAGGTTTCATGGTTTTAATAATCCTGGGGGCTAATTGAGACTTGCCACCTGCTCTTGCGATTATTGGTCTTAATGGCTTATCGTTAGGGTTACAGAACGATTTTCCATCTAAAAGACACATAGTTTCAGGCTTAGAAGGAGTATTTTTAGGTATTTTATCTCTCTTTATACACCTATCTCCGATTCTTTTAAATCCTACTTTACATTTTTCTTTCTTAAATAAGTGAAACATTTTGAATATAAGGCAGTTTTTTATAAGGTTTTAGGATTAAAAATATATCAAACTATTCCTATCAGTCAACCTCACTAGGTTAAACTGCCATAACCTTATTTACTTCTTAGGTCGCTTTCTGCATCTCTTGCTATGCTTCCTATGTCCGTATTTACAGGATTTTTTTCGTGCCATTTTTTTACCTCCTTACAATTACTTAAATCTATGAAAATAAAATAAAAAAATAAAATAAAAAATTTACTTTAGTATCTTCAATATATACTTCTTTGTTACTGAACTAGCTAAAAATACTGAACCAAGTCCCCATGCCAAAGCAACCCATGAAAATTCCAAAGTCAATGTAGGGATTACATTAATCCAATGCCTTAATAGTCCTACTATGCTTAATGAGAGTATTACTATTGGAATAGAAGTTAAAAATTCCTCTTTTCCTGGATTGATTTTCATAGCCATAACAAAGAATGCCACTGATACTATCGCTATTAAAAAAGTATATAAGTAATTCCATGACTCGGCTACAGTGATTAAACCCAGTATATAATTAACTAGGCCTAAAATTACTGCTGATAAAATTGCTGTTATTACTAGTTCAATTGCTAGTTTTCCATATTTTAATTTCATTGTTTTTTCCTCCTTTCAGTCATTTTGAACATTCTCGTCTTATTATCCTCCTTAAATATAATTTATGTTTTCTTTCGTCTTTAGCCAATGAATTTAGACCATATTTTTTGTATTCTAAACTACCTTTTGATTCGTCTTGAATGAATTCTTTAAGTTTTTTACAAGGTATTTTCATATTTTTCTCCTTAAATTAGAGCATATAGCATAGGGATTTCCTTTTCTTTTGTATTTTTTAAGTGATTTTTTAACTTTCTTTATGCATCTATCGTATTTTTTAGGCATTTTACATTTATTTTTTTAATAGAAACATTTAAATACATATCGTCGGTTTATATTACCTACACATGCAACCCACCATGTTTTTCTATGTCTTTTCATTTTTTCTTCTTTTTTTTCTTCTTTTTTTTCTTATTTAGCTTTTTTAAGTTCTTCATACGTCTATATTCTTCTGGTGTCATTGCCATTTTAACATCTATCGTGCTTTTTCATGTATTTAGTAGCTTCTCTAATTGCACTTTTAACAGATTTATGTGCTTTTCCACTGATTATTCTATTATTTGAATCTATATTAACTGAATGTAATTTTGGCATCAGGGTGACTACTGAAACTCTATCTCCTCCATTCCTAAACTCTTGATAGATTGTTCTACCTCTATCGTTTTTAACTGTCTCTCTTTTTCTCCAACATTTTGTTCCTTTAATTTTAGTGTTAGTATATTGTTTTGCCATTTTAACATCTATCGTGCTTTTTCATATATGATTTAGCGAACTTAAGAGCTTGAGATTTTTTTTCAAATTCTTTAAACTTAGGACTTCCAACTAATCCATATATCGATTCCCAAGGTTTAGAATCACCTTCGTTATATCTCAATGTCACATTATCTGTTCTTACGCCTTTTTTGGGAGTCCATTTGCCTTCATTAGTAAAACTAACAGTACCTCTCCATTTGTTTGTTTGTACTTTCTTCCAACATTTTAATTTTTTTACCATTTTAACATCCTCTATAATGTTTATTAATTAATTTCTTTAATTTAGTTTTAGAATTAGAAACTTTTACTATGGCATTATTTCTTAAAATAGCGTAGGTTCTCTTAGGTTTGTTTAATACTTTTCTTTCTTCTTTATTCCATCTAAAAGTTTTAATTTTACATTTTGCCATTTTAACTTGAGTCTATTAAATTTTGAGCAGTAATAGTTATTAATTTCTTTTTTCCAGGACATTTCAAGTACATTTTAGTATTTCCTTTTCTAATTACTTTAGTTATAATACATCCTTTTTTAATTCCTAAATATCTTCTAGTTCCCATTTTATAAAAGTCCTACTAAAAATTTAAGTAATAATATTAAAAGGGCTAGTAATGACATTTTATCTTTTAACACACCTTTTTAACGATTTTATTTGCTTCTCTTTTTGAAGTTGTAGTTATTCTTTTCTTAATTTTACCTTTTTTATCTTTTAATACAACATCGTAAAATTTAGTTTTCCTTCCTTTAAAACCAAAATTATTGCTATCGTATTTTTCTATAGTACATTTCATCGTCTACAAGGTTTCAATTTAGACTTTTGACATTCTTTACTGTTAGGTGAACGACTACAAATTTCTTTAATTCTGCTTTTAGAAAAACATCTTTTAAATTTTCTCATTTTTCTTTACCATCTACCTGCGTGTAACAACCATCCTTTGCCCCTTAATGTATGTACTGTTTTCTTAATCCTTAACTTAACTTGCCCAGGGTCTTTCTCCATTTGCTTTTTGCATTTAATAGCACTAGACTTCTTTTTAAAGAAAGCCGAATGCCCTGATTGTAGGTGTCCACATGTGTTTTGTTTTCTCATTAATATTATTAGAATTACTTATTTAAATACCTTTTAATGTCATAGTGTCTACTTATACTCAAAGCAACACCATTCATTTTCTATTTTCATGCATATTACATTTTTAATTCCGTCTTTAAATTTGATTCTTCTAAAATCTACTTTATCTGACTGGAGTTGATAATTTTTTATTATTTTTTCTTGCTTGATTAATTTAATTACTCCATATTCGCTTAATTTGTTTAATTTTCTTCGGATATTTGTATATCTTTTTTTGCGTTCATAATCATTTAAATTAGGGTAGATTCTTTTAACAAGGCCATAAGGGAGGGTTATAATTTCGTTTAAAGGCAATTTATACAATATTTCTATTATTTTTAGATCTATTTCATCTATGAGCATCTGAATTTAGTAAAAGAAATTTAGTCTCTCCTTCCATCTTATTTCAAACCTATTCCAGAATAAGTTTTAATCTTTAGCTGACTTGAATATTTAGAAAAAAAGTTTCGCATTATTTTATCTTGCTTTAATCTTCGTTCTAGAATATAAGACTTAGTGGGAAGAAGTTCGTTTAATTCTTCAAAATTTAATTCTTTCATGGCTTTTTGAATTAAGCTTCTTCTTATCCGCCCAGGGCAATCAGGACACTCGTTTATTAATTCAGGTATAATTCTCCTAGGAATCTTAAAAATAATCGATTCTGGGCTACTCGTAACCTTGATTTCGGGGTATTTAGTCCTTAAGTATTCCCAAAAAAGTAAAAAATCGCTGTTTCTGGACTTTTCCCACCCCGATAATATTTCTTTAGTTACTAGCTTATTTTTCTTATGATTTTCTTCAAAATCTTTTATTTCACTGTCTAAATCCCAAATATCCATTGGGTTATATCCCGAGCCTTGCCTTAAGATTGTTTCTGTTTGTTGCATTTTATTTCCTCAATTAATAAAAAAATCATAAATTCAACTAGTAAAATAAATAGACAAACTACCGAGTTAGTAAAATTCCCAATTATAAAATACATAAAACTGATTATAATTGTAACTAGATATATTATTTTTTCTAACATCGCAGTTTAGCTCTCCAATCTTTTTTTCTTTGAAATCTTGTAAGTTCTTTAGCACATTCTTGAGATTCTTCATCAAGATCTAAAATCCTTTTTCGTTCTTCTATTTCTTTATCAGTCAACTTCAAACTTTTAATCCATTCATAAAACTCTAAGTTTTGTTTTTCAGTATAATTTTTTCTAGGTTCTATCATTTTGTCATTTTTTCAAACTTTACAATGAGTTTATCTCCGTCTTTTAATTGTAAATCTCTAATAATGTTACTATTATTTAATTCTGAAAAAAACATATAGTCCCCTTTTCCAAATTTAATTTCAACAGAAGAAAAAAATCTATCCCCCTTGGGTAGTTCTATTTTTGTTTTAAATACCAACTTTTTTTTAGGTTTCTGCTTTTCGATATAATCGTCTTCCTCTCTCCATCCTCTTCCTTTATATTTCCAGTCTTCTACATTTACTTTCTTGAACTTTGATTTGTCTCTTGTTTTTTGGCTTATCCTAGAGAAATCATTAAAATAATCAACTAGATAATAAATCTTTTTCTTATCTATTATTTCATAGTTTAACTTTCCTAGATTTCCTTTTCCTAAATACTTATATCCTTTATAAATTACTCTTTTTGCATTTTTTCCTGTGAAAAAGTTATATTTCATTTTTGTATTTTTTAAAGTGTTTCTATTCATACTTAGCTATCAGCTTCTCTAGTTCAGAGATGCTTATCATCTCAGTTCCGCCCTGATTTTTGATTAGCTTTTTTAATTTCTTAAGGAATTTATTTAATTCACGATATTCGTTATTTTTATTAGAATAAGCCAAGGCACATTCTCCGTGGCAATAAGCATCTTTATTGCATTCAGTATGACAAACAAAACAAACTCCCGTTCTTAATTGCATTTTCATTTTAACACCCCCAAAATCCAAAAAGAATACAACAAACAATAGTCAAGTAAAATAACGGCTCGTTAAATAACGCTACCAAGGCATCGCCTATTGTATAATGTTCTGATTTATTTTGTTTCATATCAATTTTTCCCATATTTAAAACCCTTTGAGGAGACGAATTACTTCGGGAAAGCCCTACTCAATCCATTCACTTCCTTTAAAGTAGACTGGAAGTTTATCTCCTCATGGGTAAAAAGAGGTGATTAGTATATTACAACATAATTAATGATTTATTGTTTAAATATTTTTACTTAAACTTTTTAGTAGTTACAAATCACTATTCTCCCAAAATATCTCGTCTAATACTTGATTTACTTTTTCCGATAAGACTATGATAAAACAAACTGCGGCGATTATACAAAATAAAATTTGGACACTATATGCCTTTAATTCTGCATACTTTATAGATTCTTCAAATTCTTTTAATTTATCTGTTCTTGATTCATAATTATATTTTCCAGCCCAAGAGTTTAATGCAGTAAAAATAGTTAAATTTTCGGTAGGTAGATTCATAAAGCATATTTCTCCAGGGGCAGTTACATCCTTTAAATCATAAAAATGATACAATTCATGTAAAAAAACACTAACGGCCGTAATCCCTACAATTCCTAATACTAGAAATATCATCCACGCAATGTATCTTATAATTTTAACCATTTGTCTATTTTTCTTCCTATAAATCCAAATAATTCATACATTAAAGTCATTAGTACTTTTATATAAAAAATTACGAATAATGAGTATACTATGAAACTTATTATTGTTATTATCACCTTGGGCATTTAATGTAATTTTCTTTTTAATTTAATTAATGATTCAACTTCTTTATCTCTAATGTTCTTTCTGATGTTATACTTCTTTCTAAATCTTTTTATCTGTTTTTGTTTAAACTCTCCCATATTATGATAGATTCTTCTATTTTTTCTTTAGTGGGTTTCTTCTTAAAATATTTAAAGTCTATTAATTTATTATTTTTATAGATATAATAAAAATCTTTTGCTAATTTAGACTCTATACATTTCATTCTAACTCCAAATAGCGATTATTCCTAAAAGATTGGCAATGAATATACTCTTCATGAGCAATTACAACTGCAATTTAATGACTCTGGGAGGATGATTACATTATGTATTGTAAAATTATTTTCAACTTTATATTGGTTATTTGTAGTAGGATTATAATCATTATCAAAATGATTCGTCACGTTATTATTTATTTCAGGATCTAAGTTAATAGTATTATTTATTAAACTTTGAAATTTGCCGTTATAAGCTAAAATAGGAATAGAGACTAAAAAAGCCATTAAAGTTATAATTGCTAACCAAGATATAATTAAAAACCAGATAGGGATTAGTCTGTATGGAGCATCTTTTTCTTTTAATTCTTTATTAGACTTCTCTTTAAATTCATCCCAGGTTATTTTTTCTGTGTTTTCCATATTCTTGTAAAGCTTCCAATTTTAACTTCCTCCTTCTAATTTTTTAATTCTACTATCCAATTCAGTTATTTTTAAACTTAATCTAAGATTTTCTTCTCGAAGGTCATTACAAGATGTGCTAAACTTATCATTTAATTCTTTATTTGTTAATTCTTCCATGTTAATTTTTCCTCACAAAATATTTATCATAACATTGATATTCTTGACAATCTTCTGGAAATATATAACTTTGTCCACAATCTATACACTCATGTCTTGAAGAGTTTATTTCAATTACTCCACTAACGCTATATTGTTGAGTATCATGATTATTAAAATAACAATCTCTTGGAATGTCTTTAGTGCAAGAACTTATCCCATAGGGTTCGTCTAGGCATATACAATTTTCATTAAGCCATTCTCTGTCAATTTCTTCTTTTGAAATATTGGCACATTCTCTTCTTACATACCCCCATCCCCCGCCGTCTTCTGTTCCAGTATAATTAAACCAAATGTAGTCCTCTTTATCTATTTTATTACTTGAAAAAATTGCAATGCCTTCACCAACTCCGTTAAATCCAAGTTGACTATAAAACTGACTTTCATCTATCTCTTCTTCTCCCCAACCATTTTTTTCTCTAACATAAGAGTTAAAATAATATTTGCAGCTCTCAATTTTTTCAGCAGGTTCTTTAGTACAAACTTCTTCATTTACCTCTGAACTTACATACTCTCCCCATTTTTTTTCAAGGCTTTTTTTTAGTAATGTAAGATTATCGCAATAGGAATGGTAGAATTCAGTTTCATTAATACTTGGTTGATTTTTAGGAGCTTCAAGACAAAACATATAGATACTCTTATACTCCGACCAAAGATTATACCATTCTTTGCCTATTGAGGTATCAAATCCCTTTTCATTTTTACAACTTTCTTTTTCTATTGTTATTTTGGGTTCTATTTCTATCAAATTTTTTACAACCATCCAAGTAACAAGAACTGCGGATAGAACTATTAAAATTAATAAAATAGTCGTTATTATTTCACTTTGTGCTTTTTTCATCATATTTCCTCTACTTCTTTATGTTTTATCTTATGATGTTTTTTATAACACTTTTTACAGACTTTTGATGTTTTCAATTTAACTCCATCACAATAAGGACAAGAGTCATGATATTTTCCTATCATCATACTTCCTCTATTGATTTTAAAAGCTCTTGTTTATCTATAAAATATCTATGGCTATCTTTGTCAAATAGCAAATTACTTTTCTTCATGTTTTTTTCAGCCATATTAATTAACCTCCACTATATATCGATTATAGCATCTATAAACTTCTTTAATCTTAGTGCAGTTATTTTCTAAAAATTCTAAGGTTATATCTTCTTTTTTAATAGGCTCATAAGCAAAATAATGACAGTGAGTATAATAATCTGTTACATTAAATCCACAATCTTTTTCTACTACACAAGATGAATTAAGATAAGAATCACAATTTCCTATTTCTCTTCTTAATTCAGGTACTTCGATTAAATTGCATCTAATCCGTGTATCATTATTGTCCGTAATATTATAACAATTTTCATCGAATATAGTTAAATTTAAAGAATAAGATTTTTCTATATAGTTTTCTACCAAATATACAAGGATGCACAAAAAAACAAGAGCCAAGCAAATAATTATCCAAAATTTAAACTTCTTCCTAAGTATTATATCTTCTTCTACTTCGTTTTTCATATCAATTTTTCCCTTAGTTTTTTATTTCCATTCTTTTTTTATAATCTCTCCAGAGTCATCAAATTCAAGTTCCAAACAACTAAGGTTGTCCTCTGGAGTTATGCTGTTCCATTCAAAGATACCCCGTTCTTTTTCTATTTCTATCAATTCTTGTTTCATAGTTCCTTCTCTTTTCCCTAGTCTTCTACTTCAGAAGATTACATCAGTGAGTGATATACCCTATTGAATCGCACTCTATACTCGTTCTAAGTTTCTCCCAGTCAATTGTTATTTTATCTGTGAAAATAAGGGAGATGGGGCTGTCTGGCTCATTATAATATTTAACTACTTTAGGGGATTCGATAGTTTCTTTTGCAAAATCTAACATTTATTCTTCCTCCTTAATGCTATGCCCTTTTATTTTTTGTTTAAGATAAAATAACAATTTCTTTCTTAATTTTTTCCTGTCTTCATGAATATACCCTTTTTCTGTTGGTAAGATATTATGTGATATATTCATTATCCATGCTTTTTCTAATCTTATAAATCTTGAAAAATCTGCATCAATTACTTTTTTATGGATTTCAAAATCTGAATTATCTTTATTCGTAGATTCAAGACTCATTCTTCTCCTTTATTTTTATTTTATCGTAATCTCCGCTTGAATAATTATTTGAACAATCAGAGCATAAATGAATATCAGATCCATCTTTCTTTTGTATATTTAAATCTTTTAAGACTAATTTTCCATCTGTTTCCTTGCCACAAAAATCGCAAGATATAGTTTCAAAATCTTCTTTTTTACCTTCTTCTAAAATTAGAGGCAAATCCATAATTTCTCCTTCTATTAACCCGTATCTCTTTATATCGGGTTTATCAAATCTAATTATTAAATTCTCTCCTTGCTTAATTAATCTTTTTCGCATTTTTTACCTCTGTTATTTTTACTTTATCTTTATGAACCATTATCTTATGAACGGCTAATTGGGATGCTAACTGTTCTTTATTTACTCCATTAAATTCCTTGTGGCAATATGGACATACTACTTTCATACTCTAGTGTAGGGTATTTAGTATTTAAATTTTTATTTTAACTTTTGGGTAGTGATTTATTAATCAGACTCATAATACTTTGTAAATCAACACTAATCATTCTAGCCTTGTCTGAATAATGCCATGCATTATCAAAGTTAGGAACAATATCTGACTTACAATTATTTGTATAAGACAATCCCTGCAAGAAAGCACGAATCCGTTTGGCATTCTCGCTAACTTCTTCAAGTTGTTTCATAACATTTTTTAATTGTTCTTTAGTTATCATTTTTATCCTCTTCTAATTTTATTACTTTTAATCTTCCCATTTTTTGATATTCTAACATTTTAGAGATTATAACAACATAGTATTTTTTCCTTAGATCTTCTTCTATTTCACTTACTTCATACTCATTTAAATCTATAGTAAAGCGTTTCATGTTCTATTGTCCCGTTGTATATAAACTCCTAAAACTATCAAAAAAGCAACAATTAAAGATTTCCATAATGCGATATCCATTAATCTAATAGCTAACCCATAAAGTAGTATAGAAAATGCAAATTTAGTTATTTTTAATTTATTCATGTTTTATTTTCCCCAAGATTTAATGTAAGCCAAATACTTATCATAATTAAAAATGTTGAGATAATAGTTCTATACGACATAAATAAAGCTAAAACTCCTTGAGCGAATAGACTTCCTGCCAAAAAACTTAAATATTTCATATTTCCTCTACTTCTTTATGTTTTATTTTATTATGTTTTTTAAAACACTTTTTACAGACTTTTGATGTTTTCCATTTGACTCCCTCACAATGAGGACAAGAGTCATAATATTTTCCAATTATCATATTTCCTTCTTTAATTTAAATTTATCATAAAACCTAGACTTCTCAATTGACCAAAAATAAAAAAATAAGATTATGCCTAAAACAATTAATCCTGCAAGTAACCCTAATAACATTTCATTCATTGTTTTTATCCTCTATAGATTTTAAAAGCTCTTGTAATTTACTTCGATTAATAATTAAAATATCTAAGCCACCATAGGAAGCCATATTTTCTTTATTTTCTTCAAAATATTCTTCAATCTTCTTTCTAATTTCATCTTCTTTATCTTTTCTGCCTTGCTCTAATCCTTTCTTATAATTATTCATAGCAGTATCAAAAAGCAACTTATCACATTTTTGTATATTCTTTTTACCTTTGTAATAATTTATTACATCTTCTTGAAAAGATAAATCTTCTTCATCTTCTTTCTTGATTTCTTCTTTATTCATTTGTACATCCACTTACAATTTATAAGATAAACACATTTATTTTGAGTTTCTACGCTATTTGGAAATTGAGCCAAGTATTCTGAATAGTTTTTAAAACAATCTGCGGGATAAACACAGTCATAAGATTGCATATTCCAGGAAGTATCAATTGGCTTCTCGCATGACTTATTGATATGTTCTACTGTAATAATTGGCTCATGTATTGCTACAGTTATCCACATCGTTGTGTTTATTATAAGCACAAAGATTATCACTGCCGCATATAGGTTCTTTAGTTCTTCTTTATTCATTTTTCTCCTTTAATTCATCTCTTAATAATACTAGGCTCCCATTATTCCAATCGTAAGCAAGTAAATCTAAAACTCTTACTAAGATTTTCTTTTTTTCTTCTTTTTTGCCTTGCTCAAAAATGTCTTTAAGCATCTTCATTTCCCCAGTCTTAGACTTATACTGCTCTTCTCCTTCAAAATCAAATTTATCTTTCTTTAGTTCTTCTTTATTCATTTTAACTTATCTCCTAAAGAGTTTAGAAGCTCTTTTCCTGCAAGTTTATCTATCATTAATTCAATAATATTCAAATCTAATTTTTGATGTTTGCTTTCTCTATATCTAAAATTTTCTTTCAATAATCTTATAAATTCTTTGACAAATGTTGTATGAATTACTGGGAGAGTTCCATCACCCATATCACTATCATCCCTTGTTAAAAAGATTTTCTCGCTTAAATTAAATTCTTCTTTATCTGCTTTAACAGCTATTGATTCTTCTGCTCCTCCAGCTTTTAATAATTCTAAGAAAGCTTCTTTTTCTTCATAATCTTCAAAAGCTATTTTCATTGATAATTTATTATGTACAATCTTCATTTTCCCTCCTTGCTTGACTTTCTTCCTAATAAATATCCAATTAAAAAAACAATAATCATAAATACTATTGTTCCAATTACATAACTCCATCCATAAAAAGCTATCATTCCCATTTTAACTTTTATCCTCCTTGCTTGATTTTTGAGTATCTTCAGTTGTTTTTTGTTTCATGTTTTATAAATAACCTATTTCGGTCTTTCTTTTACAGCTTGATTTAATTAATGAGCCAATACATTCTGCTAATTCCCCATAACTTGAACACATCTTTAAATCTGCTCCATTAACCTTAATATGGTAATAATCATCTTCTCCAAAGTCTATTTCAATTTTCAATTTCTTATCTGTTCCCATTTTAACTTTTATCCTCCTTGCTTGATTTTTGGGTGTCTCTAATATCTTTCATTAAATCATCAATATCTCCATAACCCATTAAATTTAAATCAGGACACCCAAAGTAATAAAGTCCGTCGTCATCTTCATACACTTCGATTCTTGTAATACAACTACTCATTTTATGTCCCCCTTAAAAACCTCGGACTTTTGTTTCTTAAATAGACGAGCAAGAGGAATCCTGTTGTCTAAAGACAGGCCTAACTTCTCTTGCCCTTTGTCCTGTTGATTATCCCATTCTTCATCATAGTTTAAACATTTACTACAACATTCTCCTTCTGCTCTAAAGGTTAAATCTGCTCCACAATGATTACAAATCTTATTTTCCATTTTCAGTTATATTGGATTTCGCTTCCGAGATTATCATAGTAAACTTAATTCAACCCCTCTTTCTTCCATTGGTTTGAACTCCATTAATGGTATTTTAATAGCATAGGTATAGTCATTTGTTTTATCCTGTTTATCAAAATCTTTTAGTGTTTGCTTTAATAAGCCCTTAAAATATTTAACAGCTTCTCTTCTATTTTCAAATACTCCTCGTACTTCCCCATTTCTTGTAAATATCCACTTCATCTTCTTACAGCTCCCAATTTATTTTTGATTATCATTTAAAACTTCAACTATTTTTATTTTTAACATTTTCACATTTAAATCCTAATAATTTACATACCCACTCAATATATTTTGTTCCTTCTCCATTAGCCACCCAAAAATAATTTACATCGGAATATCTTTTTTTAAATGGTTCAGGTATTTTAGATAAGAATCTCTGGAATTTTGCTAAGATTAATTTATGTATATCTTTTTGTTCGTGATGCCCCATAGAAAGAACCAAACCCGAAGTAGTAGAATAGATTAGCCCCATTTTTGTCAATCTCTGTAAAACTCTAAAAATATTAGTTCTTTCATAATTAGTTTTATAATAAGCAGTTAATTTATCTGTAAGTTCTGATACAGAAACAGGTTCGTATAAATAAGTAAACGTCAAACAATGTGCTAACAGGCCTCCTCTTTCAAAATCATTTTTAATTAATCCTTTAATCTCTTTTTCTCTTTGTTCTTGGTTTATTTTTAATTCAGGTAACTCTATCTTAAATTCCTTATCCATTGTCGCTCCTCCAAATGTGTAATTTAGCTTGACCAATTTCCCTTATCTCTAATTTGTTTTCTCCTTTTAATTCTGCAAGAGCTATTGAAATAGTTATACGAGAAAAGTCTAATTTGTCAGAAATTTCCTGGATAGTCAATCCTTGTAAGTTTTCTCTTAATAATTCTTCTACTTTACTCTTTATTTGATTATCCATCTTAATTATTATAGTCAATAAGCACTAATATATAAATCTTTCGGTTGAAATACCTTAATTTTTTAGTAGTTACATAATTTGTATAACAGATTATCTGTATAACTATCAACTATCGTGCTATCACCTAATTATTATTATTATTATTATTATTATGTTTAACTATTTTACTAACAACTAAATCAAAGACTATGTATAAGTGTATATCTATTATTATAATGGTGAACATCCCAAAACCATTTTGGTATTTAGAATAGTTGATAGCTTGAGAGTCGATAGTTGATAGTTATGTAACTTGCTTGTTATGCATATTCTCCCCTTTATTTCCTATAGAACTATCCAATATAGTCTTTGTCTCTTTCGTCTGATTCTTCACTAGACTCTACAATTCCATGATTCGGGCAAATCTTACGTCTATCTTTAATAATTAAAGTTAAACCACATAAAGGGCATACAAGAGTCATCTTTTAATAATTCTCTCCCCTTTTACTTCAATTAAGTTTCTAAGAATCTCTTTATATTGTTCAGGGACTTTATCGGAATCAAGTATCTCTTTAAACTGCTTAGCATTTTTAATGCCTTTAGCAAAAGATTCACTTCTGATTAATCTAAATTTAAATTTAATTGATTGTTTCATTAATCTTAAGGCTACATTAAAGTCCTCTTCATTAGGGTATAAGACATTATTTTCTATTTTACGATTATATGAATTTAAAAATGCATGAGCCACTAATAATCTAAAAAATTCCTGCAATTCCCTAAAAAAGTTCATCCCTAGCTCTTTTACAGTTGATTGAGTCATCTTATCCCATTCTTCATAAGCCCTATCTTTAAATTTCTTATTTATATTATAATCTTTAACTTCAGTCAAATCTCCTTTTCCAGCTTGATTCTGTGCTAGTTGCATATAATAAGCCCTAATTATTTCTTCTGCACCATCTGTTTCAGTATTTCCAATCTTATTTTTTATGTGTTCTCCTATCTGAGAATGTTCTTCAGGAGAGTGTCCAATTAATAGAGGAATGCACCTGAATATTAACCCTGAAAGAATATATTGAGATAAATCTGTTGAAATACCACATAATAAAGCAGTACCTTCGGCTTCTATATCTATGTCTTTTCTCATAGTCTTTCTTGAGACTGTTTTTTCTTCGCCTAACAATCCTTCAATTACTTTGATTAAAATAGGATCTCTGCTCATTGTAGCGAAGTCGTCTACAACTAAACTAAAAAATGGATTCTGCATGATGGCAGATTCTAATCTAGCAGAAGTTATGCTTCTTAATGGCAAGGGGGATAATGCAAAAGTTTCAAATAACTTAGATATAGAAGACTTGCCAGACCCAGAAGGAGCTAGAAAAAGACAATGAATGTTACTCCTGACTTTTTTATTTCCAAAAGGCAAGTCAGGAATTATTGGGCTTACAATCATTAAGCTTAGAATCTCAAAGCATTTCTTGCCCACTCGGGGATATAGAGATTCGGCATAATCACAAATATATTTATAAGGATCCTTTTTAATTTCAGTTAAATCTATTTTTTCCATTATTTCATAAATTCTTTAATTTTATTAATAACTTCATATGGTTTTTCTAATTCTTTACTCCAAATTATTAATGTTTTATAACCATACTTAGAATATGTTTCTATCCTTTCTTTATCCTTTTCCTTATTTTTTGGTAAGTTGTGGTGATATTCTCCGAAAACCTCAATAATATGCTTAGGATTCTTCGACAAAAAGTCTGGATTAAAAGAATGTTTTTCTCCATTAAACCATATTTTACCATCTCCCACATAATTAAAAGGTAAATTATTTTCTGCTATTATCCCCATAAGTTTTAACTCCACTTTATTCGGAGATATATTCAATGATTTTAGCAACCTATTTCTAGACTCTTCCGTTCCCCACTGTTTTAAGGCACTAATACGATGCTTTTCTTTTATTGTAGGCAACTTAGAAATATTTTCATCTCCAGATTTAAATGTCGGGACTTTGATTCTATAAAGAGGATTTTCCCAATTTTTTTTAGATGCCTCGCTTATGTTCTTTCTGTGTTCTTTAGAAAACTCCAAAAAAGAGGGGTTTTTTTCTTTCATTCTTTTACTCAATTTTTCTTTCATCTTCTTAGCCATTTCTACACCATAAATCTCTACGTAAGTTTTCCCTCTGCGAGATTCGTTAATCTTTCTGAAGTTTTCCCTACTGATTTGACTAACCTCGGCAGGAATAATCTTCCCACATTTTATTCTAGTTCTCCTTATGTACCCCCTATCCTTCTTTAGCCCATACCTTTTTCTCCCAAAATTAATAGCCCCAGCACTCATATGAAGTATCTCTCCCATTTCTTTATCAGTCATTTCATTAAGATTCTTCTTAATAAATCCCAATATAGTATCCCATTTTACCATTTCATTCCCCCTTATTCTCATTAAACTGTCTTAAAATCTCGGCACGTTCCTCAGGTCTGCATTCTGAACTGAAAGAAATGTCATATCCATCTTGTTTCTTCCTGAACTTCACTCTGCACCCCGACTTCTTAGGAACTCTTTGTGGTTCTCTCTTAGGCCTTTCCTCTTCCTGTTTTTTCCAGAATTTTCTCATTTATCCTCCAAAAAGTTTATTTAACGCTTCTTTGCTTATTAGTCTCTTTTTATTTTTTTCATTTAAATAGTAATACATCCCTATTATTTCTCCTGAATCTAATAATGCTTCTTTGCATTTTTCTTCATTTCCAATTGATAAATATTTAGTTGCTACTTCGCTTGCCCGTTTATTAGCTGAAAATATATGTTTGATTAAACACCATTTTTGGCTATTTTCTTCTTCTTCAAATATCAATTCTGCCCATTTAGTCCTTAATTCCCTAGTTTTATTTAAAATTTTTAAATATTTATCATTTCTAGTGCCTATCCAGGAAGATATTGCATGGCTTTCTATTTCTTGTAATTCTTTAACTAAACTTATTATTTCATCAGTTAAGCTTAAATCTATTTTTTCATCTTCCATCAGCATCCTCTTATCCATTTTTTGATTTTGGCACAACCATCGTCTATTCGGCTTTTAGTTCTATCTAAGAATGAATCTTCATTGTCTTTTCTTAATTTTTTTATAATTATCATTAAGATTATTAAAAATATTACAATACTGATAGTCCAGGCAAGTATGCTCATTTTAAAATCCCCGTTTGCACCTATCTTCTACTTCTTTTCTTTGTTTTTCAACAATTTCCTTGTCTGATTCCATCACCCGACCAACTACTCTGGCCTTACAAGTGTTTGGATCTGGTACAATTTCGTATTCGCTTCCCGTAGAAAACATTCCCCTTCGTTTTTTTACTCCTATCTTGCAGGACATACTTCCATCTGGGTTTTCTTCGCAATCCATTAATTTATTTTCTTTCATTTGCAGTAAACTCTCCGTTTTATATATTTACATTCTTTATCAAATATCATGTAATCATTAAGTTGAGGCAGGTATTCAGGAGATTTAGGAAATATAAAATCGTTATTTAATATTAATTTAGTAATTAACCAAGCTTTACATTCTATCATGCTGTTTGCTCCTTCTTTTTTCTCGCCTTCAAAAAATAAGGTTGGGAATGAATCAAAGTCTTCTTCAAATAATTTAATAATTGGATTGTCATAGATTCTATAAGCATAATATTTACTGCAATCTATTACTTTTATTCGTTTATTTAATTTTAATTCAAAGTTTAAAGAGTAAATAAACTTTTCCCATTTGCAGCAGTAAGGGCAACCTTGCCTGATAAACAATATTCTTCCATGAGTTTTAAGTGGATGCATCAATTTATTATCTCCCCAAAGGGCAATCCCTGTTCCGATTCTACTTTTGTAGTCACTTTTCTTAATACAATCGGAATTCTTTTTATTTTCATTAAATTAATAGCCTCTTCTTCAGTATAAGGTATCTCTTCGATTATTTTTCCATAGTTTATTTGATTATCTCTTACTTTAATATTTTTATAAATAACTATTTTTCTATTGTACTTATTATCTATTCCCGAGTCTAAAGCTACCGATGTGGGTTCTATTATTCCACACTTTCCAATATTAACATTTAACTTCTTTCTTTTAAAAAGACTCAAAATCTTCTTTATCATTTACATCTCCTTCTATCAAATTATTTATTAACTCTTTAGCCGATTCGCCTAATTTCTTTTGCTTAAGCTCTTCAGGTTCATAGAATGTATCCTCAAAATCATCATGGGTAGATGCAGTACTGGAAATAATCTGTTGTCTTGGAAAAGTTTTCTGTTTTTCAGATGAAATTGCACCTAACGATTCAGAGGAATTATATAATTCAATAAATACTTTATATAAAAACAGTTCTTTGTCTGATTCTTTCATATGTTTCAGATAATACTGATAAGACTTTTTTAAGGGATAAATGACTAAATGTTCCATGCATTTAATTAATAGATTAATGTATTTCTTTATTTTAGGGCTATTTGGATAATCTTTTTCTTTTAATCTTTCAATGTCATCTAATTTTTCTATAGTTTCAACTTCTACTTCGTCTATCTTTTTATCAATCCTGCCAAGATTATCTAGCATCCAATTAAATCTTTTAGGATATTCTTTTATAAACTGATTTTCTTCAGGATCAACTAAGTTCCTTAAGAGTATTCTTGCTGAATCTAAATAATTTCGGGCATTTAAGCATTGAGTCTTTAAATCAAAATCATCATCAAAATCAATAGTAATATAAAATTCTTCTACTTTATTTTCTATATCAAAAAAGTCATCTCCGATTGGACTTTCTCTTAAATCTATAAAATCTTCTGGAAATTCATTCAACATCTTGTCCTATTTGGCTTATTAAAAATTTAATTTTAGGTAGTAAATTTTCATTCAATCTCCATGTAGCTATTTTGTGTGGGGGATAATGCTGTTTTGCTATTGTTTTTTTAATCTTCTTAGATATTAGGGCTCGGCTATACAGATGTTTACATCCAACTCCTACAGACATTTCTGAAAGTCCAGAAAGTTCTGCAATTTCCTTAGTAGTTGCCTTACCCCCATTGTTGTATAATGACTTCAATATCCTTTTTTGTACATCTTTTTCAACCATTATGTCTTATAAGATTTTCGGTGAGCCGATTTCCTCTCGTTTAGTTTTAATTTAAAATCGATATACCGAATAACTATTAGTTATTCGTTGAGCCGAAATCATCTTATTCCTCCTTGATTTACTGGTTCTTCTTTTTCTTCAACAGGCTTTCCTTCAATAAACCTAGTTTTCTCAGGCATAACCTTTCTAGCCCTCTGAATATCATTCCAAACCTCTAATTTAGCTTTCTTAATCTTAGTCCTTGCTTTTTCATCTTCTAGTTCTTCTGTTATTTCATCAAAAGCACGCTCATATTTATCTTTTACTTCTTCTAATAAAGCTTTTTGTTCCATAGCAATAGTATAATTTCTATCTGTAACATTAAACCCCCCAGACATTAGCTTTTCGTTCTCCAGGGCTATGCTTAATTCTTTCTGGGAGTTCTCAGCTTGATGTTTCCAAGAGTCTTTAGCCAATTCCATATCTTGAATCTTGTTCCTTAAGTCTGATATTAACTGTTCTTTATGCTTTTTATCCTCTCTTAAATCTTGAATTAACTTGTCTCTATCGATTAACATGGAAGTTACTTTTCTTCGTTTTTCTTCGCCTATATTCCATTCATCTGAATCAGGATTATAAGAAACCTCGCCTTCCTTTATTTCATTTAAATCAACAGACCTATTAAAATCTTTATCATAAGGCATTAATATCCTTTTTCTTTTAATTTGATTCTTAAAGCTCTCTGGACTAAAAATCAAGTCTCTGATGCTTATTCCCTCAGACCATATTTGTTCAGATTTACCTTGAATAGCAAGACTTCCATCGTTTAAGATTCTAATTGTTTTTAATCTGTCAAAAATAACTGTATCGTCTTTATCAGTAATGTCTATATGATATTTTTTCTTAGGGAGATTTCTAAATAATTTAGCTAAATCAAAAGATCCGTAATATCTTTCATTCTCTATTTTTTCTTGTTCTTCAGCTAACTCCTGCACTAAACTTAAATCTTCCTGTAAATTTCTTTCTTCGGTTTTATCTTTACGCTTTTTAGCGGATATATGAGATAATTGGGCTTCAAGAGATTGATTTTTTTTAACTAACTCTTTTATTAACTTTTCTTTTTTAATAGTATCTTCGTCTAAATCTGTTAAAATTCTATCTTTCTTTTTAAATTTAAACTTAAGCCTTTCAAGAAAACTTTTGATTCCCATCACTCTCTCCTTTCAGGCATTTTATCTGAATAGATATCTTCTTCCTCACCAAATAAGTATCTATACCCCAAATATAATCCCCCTATAATAACCACTAAAACAATCCAACCAGAATAATATCTCCAATTCCAGAATTTTAAGTAACCAGTCCAGGATTTCTTTTCTAAAGTCACTCCAGGCAAAATAATTGTATCATCAGCTTTAACTTGATAAGTCCCAGATTCTTCTAGTTTAAATTTAACCATATTTCCAGTTCCACTATATTTTAAAACATCATCTAAATAAACCCCCCAACTAGCATTTTCATTTAATAGCATTTCAACATCATTACCTTTTTTCCATTCACTAATTGTCGGAGTTATTGTTAAGTATCTAATTGAACTAGTCACTGTTAAATTTCTTTCATAAGTAGTATATCCTTCTTTGACTGCTTGTAATTTAAAAAAACCTGGAGAAATCAATGTATACGGAGAAGTAATTAAAACATCATTTAATAAAAATTTAGTATTATTTACATTAGAAGTTATATTTATTAAATCATTAGTTTCATAAGAACTTTGATTAGGATAAATTTCTATAGATAAACTTCCTTGTTTGACTGTAAAGTTTATTGTCTTACTCATATAATTCGGTGAATCAACGATTAATTCATAATTTTTGTCTGATTCTAAATTAAAAGTATTGTTTATATTCTTCCCATTTAAATAAGCAGTAAAACTAGGAACTAAATTACCCGAAGTAGCATCCTTAACTAAAATAGTTGTTTCTCCAGTAGATAAAGTACCTATATCTTTTCTTTCTGAAAACTGGTAGAATAAAATATCTAAATTAATTCCGCTAGATGCACCTACACTAGGAAGAATTTTTAAATCCTTTAGAAAGGCATCTCCGATACTTAAGCCTTTATATTTAAATTCTGCAATGAATGTAGTAATGCCAACTTTCTTGGGTTGAATAATATATTCAATTCCTCCCTCTGTTTCAGTGACTGATTTTCCAGAATAGAATTCGCTATAAGGAACAGAAATCTCTATGTTTTTATCAGGTTGAGAACAAACCAGTTTATACGAAGAATTTAATACCATATCGCTGTTCAATGTACATTCAGGCAACTGAAAAGTTCCGTTTACTGCAGGCGTAGTTCCTAGACTAACAACAGTTGTTATGGGTATTGTTTTTTGATATACTTGATCTCCACTTGAGCCAGAAATTATGTATTGTTGATTATAAGTTCCAGTCTGTACATTTGTTGCATCCAATCCGATTATAAATGAGTATTCTTTTCCAGGGATAGACTCTCCCTTAGATTGTAAATACATCGGTTTGCTCATTTGTGTAGTTTCTATTACATTAAAATCTAGGCTAGGACACTCACTTGAGGCTTTTATTTTTATCTCTCCACTAGAGCTAGTTTCTCCAGTTTTCAGACGGAATGTTGTAGTGTGAGGCAATTCTATTAATCTGCATCCCGTTGTTGAAATGGGATTACTTCCGATAGTTATATTTATTTTTATATTTTCCCCGCTAGTAAAAGTAATATATCCAACATTCTCTCCAGATATCCCAGAATTTAGTAAAATATTAATTTGGCCTTTAGTACTTCCTGCACCAATGATCGTATCTCCACTTATAGTAAAGAAGTCTCCTAATCCATAGAAAGAAACACTATTATTTAAATCTGAATTATGACAATTTGTTGTTACTGTTATCTGGCTAGTAGGAGCAGAATCATATTTGTTTGAATAAGAATTAGAACTGCAAGTAATACTAGCATTAACTAGATTAATTAGAAATATACTTAAAATTATTACAAATATTGTTTTTTTCATTTGAGGGATTATAGGCACTTTTATTATGATTTACCAAACGGGCAAGAGTAATCCAATAAATAATAAGATACCCAACAATATAAAAATCCATTTAATAATTGGGCGAGTTATCTTAATTCCAACGAGGATTAACCCCAAGGAAATAAAAATTAATAATCCTCCAACCCATCTTTCTGAAACGATTACTCCTTGGCTTGCTAAACCTCTTACTATCTCTCCAGTAACTGTTTTTGATAAATAAGAACCATATTCTAAACTTTTATTTAAATCCACCATTTTTCTCCGAATAATTTATAGGTAATTGGCATTTTTAAATCTTTCCCAAACCTAACTTTGAAGCCACCATAGGTTTAATTTTTTTTAAGTCATCTACTATTAATTCTTGAAGTCTTGCAGTCTGTCCACCATCTAACACACCACAACATTTTTTCCAATTGAGGAGAGTTTCTTTAAATCTTTCATCACTAAATCTAACATCTATTCTGTCATTCCTAATGTTTCTATTGTCCACCATTTTATTAATCTAATTAAAATCAATTAATTTAATTAGGTTTATCCTATTTAAATACTTTTTGTATACTTGTTAAACTAATTGTATAACTTGTATTAGTAGATTTATCTAAATGGGGTTATTGAACTATTATTTTTAAACCTATCATTCCTACATACTTCAAGTAGTTATGAAATGCTTCGGCACATAATTGCTTAAAAATATTTCGTTAAAGGAGAAATCCGACGAGATACAGGAGAAAATAAATGAAAAAGATTTATATATCTTTACTTTTAGCAAGTATTTTAGTGATAACTTTTGTTTCTATGAACTTAGTTAGTGCCATCTCATTAACTGCAACAAATCTTACTTTTAGAGCACCCGTAGCAACCGATGCAATAAGTGGGAATTATGCTGCTAATTTAACAATAATATCAGGATATGAAGCCCAAAATTGGACTAAATTATTTGTTTATTGTATATCCGCTTTGACTGCAAATACAACTGTAACGAAAGGAACTTTAACACCAGGCCCATCATCGAATGGAACAAGACTAGACTTCAATGTTACTTTACCAACTAAAGGAGTGATAGAAGATGGATCAGACTACACTTTGACTTTTATGTTGTTCAATGGAACTGACAATGTTAATAAGACTGTTGCAATAGCAGTCGATAATACAATACCAACGACACCAACATTAAGTCCAGCAACAGGTACAACAGACTCGGATGGAACAATAAACTTTACAGGAACAGTTGGAGGAGCAAATACAACAGCATGTACTCTTTACTTTGACGGAACAAATCCAGGAAATCCAAGTTATTCAATGACCCATGCAGGAAGTTCTTGTGGACATCAATTAACAGGAATACCTGAAGGAACTTATAAATGGTACATAGCAAATTCAGATGGAACAAATACAACTAATTCGGCAAGTGTAGAAGTAAGCATCGATACAACCAATAGTAAAACAGGAATTTATGGAGGAGACATAACAACGGATCAATCAGGTTTTGTAGTAGGTGAACAAACACAAACTCCTAATTGGATTGTACCATTAATAGTAGTAATTGCAATTATCGGAATAGGATATTGGATTGCTAGAAGAAAGTAAAAACGGAGAATAAAAAGAATGGAATTTAATTTATTTAATTATACTCAGATGAAATCAAAGAGTAAAAACTCTAGGGGGTGGACTGATTTCGGATAATGGAACTTAATTAAAAAATTATTAAGATTTCGCCAAAGACGAATAGAAAAGTGGGATATAAAAATACCAAAGTAAGTTTATATTCACTAGGTTTATTGTGCGTAGGGAAATCAAAATAATTAACTTTAATTAACGGAAATTATTTGACTGCCCATTACAAGGAGGTTAAAAAATGCCAAATTCAATTATACCATACATAATCGCAGTGATTCTAGCATTAGCAGGTGCTTATTGCTTGTTCAAAAAAGATAAGAAAGACAAGAAAAAAGTAATGATGATTCTTGGAGTGGTTCTATTGGCAGGTGCCGCTTTTGCAGGCGCTTGGCAATATGGGCTATTAGCTAACTATGGGATACTACCTATAGGAGTAATAGCAATTCCAGGAACAGGCGTTAGTTTGAGTACTGCACCGACTAGTACGGGGACTATAACGGGAGCATGTGTAGGAGTAGAAGATACCACAGTTACTTGGTCTTGGGTTAATAAGTATACTTCTGCCGCAGGCGGAGGAACTCATAGATACAGAGTAAGTACGGATGGGGGAACAACCTTCGGACCCGCTACAACAGTATCTGATTTAGGAACCGCAACACTTTCCCCAGGAAATGTTGTACAGACTCTTTTTGGTAATGCAACTGATGGAACTTATTTCGGAGTTTTAACTCAGGAAGTAATACCATGCAAGGGTACATATACACTCGATGCTCAGGCAGTAGCCAATGGTTCATTGACAATTAATGTTTTCAACGAAGAAGGAAACTTAATAGATTCTAGTGGAGAAAACGAGACAATTGGTGCAGGAGATGCAGTAAATCTTAAGGTAGAAGTCCAAGCTTCAAACAAGAAAGGATTCCCATACGGGGGTGTTTTCATAGTTGAAGTAAATGGAACTTCTGTTGATGAAGAAGATACAGAATTAACTTTCCAAGATTTACCAATTAGAAAATTGTCAAGTAACCCAAGCGTACAAACTGTTGCTACAGTAGATTCTAGACAGATTAGTTTTGAAGTGGGTGCTTTTGAAGGAACAGCATTGCATACTGGTAGTTTGTATCTGAAAGCAGACGATACATATGATCCAACAGATGCAGTTGATCCTAAGATTGTCTTCCTACCTTACGACTACTATACAAATGAAGACAATGGTGGTGCATTCGAGGGACCAGCAGTCCAAGATGAAGTCAATGCACAAACATTTGCCCACGTAACTAGTAAAACTGTCTCTGTAGACTAAAGACTACTCTAGGAGTTTACCCTTTCACTCTATAACTCAGCAAAGGGAAATTACTTTTTTTTATTTTTTTATAACTTTATATTCACTAAATAAAATGAAAAAGAAAACATTCAATTTAAATATAAGTTGGGAAGGAATTATCTACATAGTTTTAGCAGGATTAATCTATTATTTTAGACCACTGCAGGATTGTTCTTGGTGGAATATCTTCTGTAAGGGTGGTTCAATGGCATTAACACCTATTTTCCTATTAATTTCTTTGATTTTATTAATTGTAGGAGTAATTAAACTATTGAGGAAAAGAAAATGAAATCTAAAAACTTCTTCTTTTTTATACTATTATCTTTGTCTATATTTTTAATTACTAATGTTCTAGCAGAAACGCAATGTACTGAAGACGGAGCAGTAAAATGTTATGATAGGTTAAATGCCCAGATTTGTACTGATTGGGATACAGACGGACAATTAGAGTTGGGATTTTGTCCTTTACCTAATTATGGTTCTCAATGTGTAGATAAAAAAGCATTCTTAACTATTGGAGTAGCAATTAAAGAATTTAAATTTACTCCAGAACCACCAGAATCTACTTGGGATAAACAATTTGCTTGTTTAAATGGGCTCTATTATGAAACTTCTTGTGTAGGAAATTTTATTAATGTAAGACAAACTCAATGTACTTATGGATGTGAAGGAGACAAATGTAAAAATTTGCCTCCAGATGAATGCCCTGATGTAGGATATATACAATGCAATAATAATCAATATAGAACTTGTTTAGAAGGGAGTTTAGGAAATAATGTATGGAGTCAATTTAAAGATTGCAGTTTGGGGTATTCTTGTATTGAAGAACAAGGTTGTGTAAAAGATGAACCTAATCCTCCTTTTGATATTAAAATAATTTTAATTATAGTTTCTATCGCTTTAATTGGATTTGGAGGTTATAAAGTATTAAAATGAAAATAAAGAAAAAGAATTTGTATCTTGGAATTTTAGTAATAGGTTTAATAATCTTAATTTATGTTATGTTTTTTAATAGCAGTGGTGGAGGAGTACCTGGAGGTGGTTGGAATCTGTATAAAAAAGAAGTTACTTGTCAAGTTAAATTAGTTAATCCTTTATTAAGCCTAGGAAAATTACAGATAGACGAAGCAACTTGCAATTCTAGGAAAACATTAATTTGTAATCCTTTTAACATTTTAGCAGTAACTTCTACTTCTGGTAACCTTTTCTTAGAATCGGAAGGAATATCAAATAGCATAGGCGTTTCAGTAAGTGGATTGCCTGGATTTAATTCTAAAGATTATTCTATCTCTGTTTGTGGAATGTCTGATAGTGCAAATAGTGGTGTATTGTCTGTGAGAATTAATAATGAAATAACTAGCACTGAGGAGGTATACTTTTGATGGGCATAGAAAAACATAAAATTAGTTTTTGGGGAAAATGGTGGAGAGGAGCAATAATCAACCTAGTGATTACTTTCTTTTTAAGTGTTTTTGGGGTATTCACATTATTAACTGGATTTTTAGTAGGGTCAGCAAGTTTATCTGGTGGAGTGATTGTTGTATTGGCTATGTGGATTATATTTGCTCCGATTATCACTAGTTGGGTAATAAGGTGGGTGTACTAATGAAAAAGAAATATGAAAAATTAGGATATAGTTTAGGAATAGACTTAATTGGGATGGCTAGTTATCTGATTCCAGGAATAGCTGAAACTCTAGACGTTGTTTGGGCTCCAATTTCTGCATTTTTAGTTTATAAGCTATATGGAAATATTGCGATAGCAGTTTTTAATGGAATAGAAGAAATAGTCCCTGGAACAGACATTATACCTACCGCTACAATTGCATGGCTTATAGAAAATTATAGAGGGAAGTAAAATGAAGGGAAAATACTCTCTTTTTCTTTTATTATCTTTGTTTGGGATTATGTCATTTGTTTCTGCTGAATCAGTATGTTTTCCAATAGGAAGCGAATTCTGTGATTATGTAAACCCTTCTTTCCCATGTGTTTGTAAAGATGCAATTTATCAAAATGGTTATTGGTACTGCGATATTGAAAAAGTAGTCTCTTGCCCTAATGGATGTGAAAATGGGGAATGTATGGGTGGAAATCCGAATTGTTCAAATGGATGGCAAAAATGTGGAAACACAGATGTCTACAATCCAAATGGAGACGTTTATGAATGTAATGGAGGAAATTGGGCATTAAAATCAGAATGTACAGATGGATGTACCGAAACAGGAGTATACGCATCGTGTAATTCTGTTTGGTATTATTGTCAAAGAGAAGACGGAACTTGTTATAAGTCTGATAAAAAAATGACTAATTGTTTTAATACAATTGAAGAATGTCAGGGAGAGAATCCACCTATTAATATCAAAACAATTTTGATTATCGCAAGTGTCTTGTTAATTGGATTTGGGAGTTATAAACTAATTAAAACTTGAAAGGAGGAAAAAATGAAAAAGAAAAACATAAAATTTGTTTGGATTGGCCTGTTAATTTTAGGGGTAATACTTTTAATTTCTGCATTTATTCCAACCTCTTCAGTTAAATTTAGGACTAGTGACTTATCTTATAGCCATATTTTTGAAAGTGCAGAGAGTTCTATAGCTTATTCTTCAATTAAAGGGGGCGAATTAGCTAAATATGGACTTTCGACTTATGGGGCGTATGATTGTGATTCAATGACTGGTCTAACTTACTTATTCAACATTCCAGGAACTTTAGACGGAACATCTGTTAAACTATATTCTTATGGAACTGATAAACTATTTGTTTGTTCAGATAGTTCAGCAGTTGTTTATAGTAATAAAATAGGTGGCACAGTTGAAACAGACTCAAAATCAATAGATTCAACTAGGGAGGTTTTATGGTAAAACTTGAAAGGAGGAAAAAATGAAAAAGAAAAAGAAGATTACATATGGAGCCATATCTGTAATAATTGCAATGGTAGCAGCATATCTCGTAGGCTTCGGAAGAGGAGTAGATAACTCTACTTATACCGCCATAGGGGGCATTCTAGCAGTGATTGTAGGAGGTATTAAGTACTTCACAGGAGGAGAGTATATAAACTAGGCAATAAATTAGACTAAAATGGCAAGAAAAACAATAGATATACTAGGATTAGTCGCAAATAAATTGTGGAGGAAATTTAAATGAAACTTAAGAAATCAATAAAGACATTTTCAAAGGTTTACTTAGTGGAAGTTATCTCTAATTTTGCATTGGCTTTATTTTTATTACTAGTCTTCAAAGTAAATACAATAGATACTCATTCAGCGTTAATGATTTTAGCATTTTCAATAGCTTTACCAGTTATTTTATTAAAATTAAATGTTTTAGATTTATCATGACAAAAAGAAAAAAAGATAATACAAACTTAATTTTGGGAATAGGATTTGTTGTATTAGCAATAGTCTTATTTTATGGAGGTTCTCAAGGATGGTTTAATTTTATAATAAATGTACCTGTTCAAAATCAAACATTAACCGTAGCTCCAACTCCTCAAGCTCCAGTTTCTAGTTCTTGTTCTCAAGTCTGTACCAATCAAGGGTTTAGTAAGTTTTATACTTTTATTAATTCTTGTAAAGAAGGAGAATCAAAGGTAACATATGGTTATCCGACTCAAGCACCTATTTTAACTTGTTGCTGTTGGAACGAAGCAATTCAAAATAATCCAACTTGCACGGATTCGGATGGAGGAATAAATTATAATGTAGGAGGCAAAGTTACTACGGCATTAGGAATTATGTACGATACGTGTCAACCGAATCAAATGGACTTACTTGAGCTCTATTGTGATAATGGGATTCAAAAATCTTCAGGAATTGGATGCCCTAACGGATGTATAGATTCGGCTAATGGAGATTATTGTTCACCTACTAAAATTTGGCATTCTGGCGATACAGTATTTAGTGGAAGCGGAAGTGGAAGTGTGACTGGAGAAGGTTCAGCTTATGCAGAATTAGATTTAAGTGACTATGGTATAGAAGTAGATGGAGATTGTAGATTAGGGGTTCAGTTCTCTAGTTCTTGGGATTATGGGAATGATAAATGCATTGGAATACCTGGAATGCAAGGATTTAGATGGGAAATATATGATAGTTTAGGATTAGAATATTCAAGAATAGATTATGTTCCTGTTGGATTAGGAGTAGATTTGCACCCAGAAAGTCATATCTGGAATTGGGATGGAACTAAATGGAGAGCCTATGGGCAACAAGTTCCTTTTATTTATCCTGAATGTCAAATAAATTACGAATATACAGTTAGAATTTATATTTATGATTGTTGAATATGGCAAGAAAAACAATAGATATACTAGGATTAGGATTAATAATCCAATCTATTTTTATAATTTTAATAGCTTGGTCTTCAGAGGTTATTTTAATTAAATTAATGGGAATATTAGGAAGTTCAATTGTAATTTTAGTGGAATTAATATTTTTATATGAAAAATGGTTTAAAAATGGGGGATAAAAAATCTAATTCGCTAGTTGTAAAATTACTTCTTTTTCCCACTTTAGTAATCAGTTTTATACTCTTTTTTATTTATCCTCCAGATAGATTAGCGTTTGGGCTTTATTTGGTGATGGGATTATGGTCTTTAAACGCTTATAGGCAAAAAACTTATCAAGAAGAAGTTTATGGCATAAAAAAAGGAATTCCAATAAAATATATATGGGGGATAGCAATCGGTGGGGCTTTTCTAGTTGCTACAGCAATAGTACCCACATTTTCATTATTGGCCCCCTCATTTTCTTTTTCTGTCTCTTCGAATGTTAGATTCTTTATAATTGTAATTTTAGCAGGGATTATGGAAGAATGTTGGAGATCTTCAACTATGGGATATATAAAAGATATCTATAACCCTAAATCTTTCTGGACTATTAATATTTCCCAAGCTTCAATATTTAGTGCTTTACATGTTTTAGTTTATGGTTTAATTTTAGGACTATTTGACACATGGTTTGAAACATTCGGAGTTTTACCTTCTATTTTAGGGAGCTTGTTAGCTGCGTTTATATTTGGATTAGTTAGTGGTTATATGATGGAGAAATTTGATGATATAATACCTTCAATAGCCGCACATCAGACTATTAATTTCTGGCTAGTTAGAGAGGGATTAATAGTCGTATCTTTAGCATTGATTGCATTTAAAAAAATAAAAGAACATAATGAAAAAATCAAAATTTAAGTTATACAGAAATATCGGAATAGAGATTGCATTATTAATCGGAGTAATCTTAGTAGGAAGATATCTAAATTTAATTAGCGTTTCACCTTATTGTAAAGAATTACCAACTAATGCAGTAAATACAGTAGAATTATATAAAGAAAACGGATGTCCCCACTGGTATACTGAAATAAGAAGCATAGTCAAAAACTGCTATTGTTTAATTGGAGGAATAAAGTCTTGCGAAGGAGACTCTGATTATGGCGATATAGATAATGGATGTAGGGGCGCAAATCCTCCAGGATGTCCTGTTTGTCCCGTATATAAATATACACCGATAGCAGATTATGGTGGTTTATTAGAAGGATTTGATTGTGCAGAAGATTTAACTATTACTTGTAATGATAATTCTAAAATAGTCACAAAACAATGTATTGAAGGAAAATATGTGAATACCGATGATAAATGTACCGACACACCGACACCCAATAATTTATTAATAATCTTTTCTATATTCATCATAATTATAGGAATATTGATAATTTACTTTGCAAGGAGGAAAAAATGGTAGAAATAAACGATGAAAAAATAACTGATTTGAAAAATAAAGGATTGACTTGTTCGAAATTAAACGCAAGAATATCTAAAGAAATGAGTGATGCAAAAAGAGCCAGGCAGGATTCTGAATTTTACAAAACATTCGGAATAGACAGCCAAGCAGAATTGCAGGGAAAAATAGCAGAAGCAGAAGAAAAATCAGCAAGTTTTAATAGGGAATTGAAGAAAAAGCTGTGTCCATTGAGGTAATATGAAAAAGAAGAGTAAGAATATAAGAATATTTGGAATAATAGTCTTAATACTTTTAGTTTTATATATTTTAAACTATGCGGGTATTTTAGGCAAAATGAGAGGCATATCTACCTTAGAAGTAGTCCCTATTGATTGTGCGACAGGAATATTATGTCATGAATCTGACTCTCCTTTTGTATGTCCCTCAGGAGTTTATGGTTGTAAGGTTAAAGGATATATGGAATGTGATATACAACAACCAGAACAATCAAAAGTTTATTTTAGAACAAATGCAGACAGTTTTGATGATTATGATGATTCTGCAACTTGGATAGCCATTAATGGAGTTCCAACAGGCAATGCATTTACTGAAACAGATAATCTATTTGGTTATTGCTACAGTTCTACTACGACTACTACTGGAACTTTTGTAATGTATGCACCTACAAATAATAGAATAGGGGTTTATAATTCTAAAATTAATATTTTATCGAAATATCAAGATACTCAACAAACAATGCCAGTTTATAGAGTCTATGAACCTTGCACAACGGCAGTTACAGATATAACTCCCACCGAACCCTATAAATCTGCTACAAATCCTAAGCAGGAATTAACAGAAGGAGCAGTTAATAATTATTATTGTACTTCTACTTTAACTTATAAAGATAAGACTGGTGGAACAAAAGATAGCGAACAATTAATTTGGGATAATCCCACTTCTGGAGGAACTTCTCAAAGCATAAAAGAATATTTATTAACCTCGGGGGAAAGTGTTGAATTAACTGGAAGTGGTTCAAGACATTATTTAAAATATTCTAATTTGAAGCAAGTTGAAACATGTAACGGAAAACCAACAAAATGCAAAGCTGATGGAACTGGAACTTATGTTTGTGTAAATGATATAGTAGATTATACTCAATTTACTCCATGTAATACTGGAGAAGTCTGCCAAGATTATTTTTGTACATTGCCTTTTAGTGTTAAAGAAGCTTCTTTAGCTAAATCGGGGTATACCTCAACTGAAAGCATTCAATTAAGAACTAAATTTATTTCTACTACTGTTCCATTAGGAGATGTAATAATAAACACTTGGAAATTCGGGGGAACAACTCCAGAATTTACAAAAACAATCTCTAATTATGACTTTAGAACTACATCTCAACAACCCATTTATACAGAATTAGTTAATCCTAATGAACAAGGTTCTTATTATATTACAGTAAATTTGAAATATAATAATCAAGTAGTACCATTCATTAAAGCAGAGGATAAATTACAGTTTAGAATAGCTCCAGAGGTTTCTTGTAACTTAAATTTAAAAGGAACAGACAGAAGTGAATTGCTTGTTAATCAACCAATAATAATAGAATTAAATACCTATCAAGGAGAATTTGGGAGCGATATGGATAATATCAGTTTTGCAGGGACAACATTAAACACAAATACTTTCACAATAAACAAAGCGACTTGTACCTCAGGAACGAGTGGCAATGCCTACACTTATACTTGCCAAGCCACATCTTCTGTAAAAGGAGATTTAGATGTTAAAGCTACTGTAACAAAATCGCAGGTAAGTGCAACTTGCAGTTATTCAAAAACGATTAATGAACCAAAAATAACAGTAGCATGGAAAGATACAACATTTATATGTTCTCTTCCAGGAACAAAAACTTTCTATTTTGAATCAAAAGATCCATTTGGAAATTATATTGATACAACGAATACTTTGATGGTTATTGAACCATCCACGACTAAACCAATAGATAGGAGCAGTTTGATAGTTAGAACAGATATAGGTAAATACAAATTTGATTATCTTTTAGCAGAACCACTGGGGGGAACTGGGAGTGCAATAACTTATAAATTTGATGTTTCAGGATATTCTGACACTTATAAAATATCTGCTACGCCTATTTCAGGAACATTGGAGGTTAGAAATGATTGTTCTCCCACAGAATGCATAACAAATACAGATTGTCAAAATAAATATGGAGCTAATTATCTGTGTTATGATGGTACTTGTAAAGAAGGCAATAGGCCCGATTATCTTATTTATGCAATAATCATCGGAGCAATTGCTGTAGGAATATTAATATTAGTTATAATCATTTATTATGCTAAAAAGAAAAAATCAAGTACTATGGAGATTTAAATGAGAAATAAGATAATTTTGTCTTCTTTAATAGTTTTTTTAATGGCTATTTTCATATCTTCTCTAGCAAGTGCTTTTTTTCCGAGTTCGCATCGTTACATTTGGGAACAAAGCAATATGATTCCGATAGACTCTGATTTCTATAAAGTTTGTGCAAAATATCCAGATTTGTGTTATGCAGGCAATGTTGAAACAGACGTAACCGTTGTTTTCTATTATACCTCTGGAATACTTTATTCTACAGATCATCAGCCACCTTTTTGTGCAGCAATGTTAAATAATGTAGCAAAAATATCGGGAAAAGATCCAGAAAAAATGATGGCCTGTGCAGTCGGAGCATGTAGCCATCAGAGTTCAGATTTAGGTTCTCATAGTGATGGAGGACTGGTTTCTTATTCAATAAAACATTCTTTTTTAGTAAATAATATAATTCATACTTTTGCAGAACAAAAAGTTGATAATTATGTTGAGAGAAAGTCCCCCTCAATTAAGCAGGAATCAGATGCTTCTTTAGTCTCTGCATATAAGGAATGCCAACCTTTATTTGTCACAACTTTATTAGGAGAATCGGCGTATCAATCAGCAGGATTGGATGAAGCTAAATTAAATGCAATCTTTGATGATTTCGTGTCAGAGATTGTTTCAAGTACTACGGGATATGATCCATCTTTTGAAAATAAAAACTTTTTAGGGACACTAAATTCAATACCTTATGCAATATTAGGGATTTATATCACCGTCTTATTAGGTTTGTTATTAATTATGATTTTATTAATTATTAAAATTATTAGGAGAAAAGCTAAAATAAGACATTATATAGGGATATTAATATTCTTGCCGATATTTATAGTTATGTTAATGCTGTTTATAGGTGCAATGCAAGGGAATGCTTTTAAAACATTTGTCTTCTTTATTAGACCTGTATCAGAATTAGTTCCAATAGGAAATCCAGACACCTATATCAACAAAGCAATACTTAATACAAAGCAATTATTCTTAGAAGGAGAAACTTCTTTAATAGGGACAGATGCATCTGGAAGAGGAACAAATCCAGTTTTGGATGTTGCTGATTCTCAAGTCATGTATGTGGATTATATAATCTTCGGTGTTTTAGCTGTCCTTTTGATAGCGTTTATTTGGTTCTTGTTCAAAAAAGAAAAAATTAAATCAAGTGATATAATTTAATGTATGGTTGAAAGGAGGTAAAAAATAAAATGAACAATAAAGGATTTGCAACTTTTGCAATAGTCTTAATAATTATAGCAGTTATAGGAGGAATACTAGTCATAGCTAATTGGGATAAGATAAGCGAAGTAATTACTCCAGGAACAAATGAAGCGGGCATTTCAGTTACTTATTATGATGAAAATGGAAATATAATAACACCTTCTACATTATCAACGATTACAGCCCCAGGAGGAAACCCTACCCCTGGAGTTAAATACATAGCATTAACAACTACTGTACTAAATACAGGAACCTTACCTCTATCTTGCTTTATAGTTTCAGCAACTCCAACGATTTTTGATTCGGCATTAGTGAAAACCGCAAAAGTAGTACCATCAACAGGTAGCAAAAAAGCTTCTTGGACATCAAATGCTTTTGATATAACCTCTTTGGAAGGGGGAGCCTCACCAGATCCATTTACAGTTACAGTAAGGTGCTCTTATAATGCAGGAACAGATGTAGTTTACTTAACTGACCAAGCTTATTCCTTATCATTAACGATAGTAACAGATGGAACGGGCAGTTTTACAGTTAATATAGAATCACCAGGGGGTTTAGGAACAGAATATTGTGGAAATGGTGCATGTGAATCAAGTTTAGGAGAAACTACAACAACATGCCCGCAGGATTGTGCGAGTACGGCTAATGCAAAGTTCAGAACATCTGATTCGGTTTATGTTTCAGGTAGTGCGATTGCTTATGGGACTGCATGTGGAAGTGCTTTAACTGCATATGGGCATAGTACTGTTTCAGGATTGTTATCAGGTACTTGTGCTGCAAAAATGGCGACAGAAACAACAACATGCGGAACTTCACCAGCTAAACTCTTTGATCTTCCAAGCACAACTGGATTATTGTCAGGAGGAGCAGTTCCAAGCTTATGGAAACCAACAGAAGCAAATACTTTGTGTGTATGTGATGATAGTGGAACGACTTATAAAGTAGTTAAATATCTAACTACTGATTCAGATGCTTCAAAAGTAAGTACCTTAGCACAAAGTTTTGATACAGTAAGGGAGGTTATCTGTTAATTACAATGAAAAAGAAATTAAGAAGAGAATACTTAATTGGGATAATCGTGATTGTTTCAATTTTATTTTTTATCCTAATTATATCGCTTAACCAAGAGATGTTTAAAGTAGGCATCTCTCCACTATCATTTATAGAAGGAAGAAAAAATGTTGATGCTATAACTTTAACAGTATCTGTAATAAATACGGGCAACTACGATTTAAATTGTTATGTTTATGATGTAACCCCGACCTCTTTTAGTTCAGCATTGATTCAGTCTAACAAAATAGTACCTAAGGGAGGGAAAGTTTATTGGACATCAAACAAAATAAGTACTGCTCAATTTGAAGGTTTACCTACTCCAGATAGGTTTAGTGCATCGGTTTCATGTTCATATAATAACGGAGTTGAATTAAAAACATTATCTTCTCAATCCAATTATATAGACTTGAATATCCAGCCAGATACCATTCAAACTTTAGTTCAATTTAGAACTAATGATACTACTTATCCGAAAAGTGGTGGAGGGACTATTATAGGTTTTGTCGAGCAATGTGTTCATACATTAATACTTTATAAAGAAAAAACTAGAAGTTGTTGGGCTACAACAACCGCTTCCTGCCCAGCTAGGAGCGGATATGTTCTTTTAATGGATCAATCTAAAAACATCCCAGGAGCACCAATAGGTTCTGTAGGGAACGTAGGATGTCTATATAGAGATGACACAGATTTTACAGATTTAGTGATTGCGTGGAAAACAATCTCTACCTCTGGGACTACTTGTTCTGTTACAGGACAATGGCAAACAATTGTTTTTGATTCCCAATTAAGTACCCAAAATGAGATAAATAATAGTGGTTATTCGTTTAATCCACCAAATGAAGTACAATGTACATAAATTTATAAACTTTAAAAACCATACAATACTATGAAAATTAAAAAATTGTGGAAGAAACTTAATAAAATAAAAGATAGGGTTATAATATTAACTCAAGAGTTTATTTAGATAATGGTATTTACGGATTAATTTTTGAACAATGATTATATAACTTATGATGATAAAGATTTATAGTCTTTCCTTATTTATATTACTTTTAGTTTTACTTATGGCATCTATGACTATTTCTGATGAAACGATTAAAACCATCGAAAAAAATTCTACTTGTAGCAATCCCGATTGTGAATTTGGAAATATGAAAATTATTTTTCTTAATGTTACTAAGCAGGAAGGATTTGATAAATATATAGACTTGCAGATACATAAAAAAGAAGGAGATACGAGATTTTCTGTATGCTATAAATTAAATGAAACATTAAAGACTTCAATAAACACTTGCAACGCTTTATTATCTGCTTCAAAAACGCAGTGTTTTAAAGATTTAAAGTCAAATTACTCAAAAGACATTTCAAAAGATTCTTTTGATACTTCAATAGTTAACTTGGCAGATTATAAGAAAGAAGCCTTAACATCTAACATTTATATTGACCCAAAAGAGAAAATAACTTTAGATAAAGGAGGTTGCTTCTATGTGAATCTCTTAAATTATGACTCCCGAAACGTTTCTAAAAGTGTCGGGGAAAAGTTCTCAATAGGTTATAATACTCTTGAATTAACAACCTTAGAAACAACTAATGATGTGGGGAATTGGGCTAAAATAGCGGTGGACTCTAATGGAGTAGTCCATATAATCCATGAGGATGATACAAATGGATATCTAAGGTATTGCAATAATTCAGGAGGGGTTTGGAGCTGCTTGAATATAACCACTATCTATGACATTCCATCCGCTTATGGCGATGCAATAGCCATAGACTCTAACAATGTTGTGCATGTTTTATTTAGGGGAACTAGCACATGTTTAGGTTATGGAAATAATAGTGGTGGTTCTTGGAGCTTCGATACAACTTTAGCCTGTGGGGATACAATGGGAGATGGGGCTGTTAGTTCTCTTGCTATAGATAAGAATAATGTTGTCCATTTAACTTATAAAAGTACCAATAGCGGTAGCAAATTAATATATGGGAATAATTCAGGAGGGGTTTGGAAATTTGTAAATACGCCTGATAAATGGCTTCAAAGTGTAAATCAGATAGTAATTGATTCAAGCAATACCTCCCACATAATTGCACAGACTACCGATGGCCCCCCCTTTAGGTTGGTTTATTTAAACTATTCTGCTGGAACATGGTTCAATAAAACAATTAATGGAACTAGCACAGGCTCGTTATATCCATCCTTAGATATAGGAAATAATGATATTTTACACACAATCTTTTATTCAGATGATGATGGAACAGGTGGCTTAAGGTATGGAAACAATAGCGGGGGAGCTTGGACTTTCGCAGATATTCCAGCAGCTCCTCAATATTCTTTAATCTATAAATCTTTAAGAGTTGACAGCAGGGACATAGTTCACTTTATTACAGCAAACGCAACAGACCTTTATGCATGCAACAACTATAATAATGCTTGGGCTTGTTATCCTTTAAGCATAGCCAACCCTACAACCGCTTACGCAGATTTAGCAATAAAGCAGGGCAGGAGGGTTGATTCGGTCTCTGATTCTAATTTCTTTCACTTTGCTTATTATGATTCTGCCAATGGAGATTTAGTCTATGCGAACATAGCTGTAAACTCGAGCCAGACAAGCCCAGCAAATAACTCTTATAAAAATACGAACACTTTAACATTTAACTGCACTTCTCAATTTGACTTAATGCCTCTAAAAAACGTTACTGCTTATGTCTGGAATTCTTCTTCTCTAGTCAATAACTCTAAGACAAACACGATATCTGGAACAAGCAACTCTTCTTTATTTTCTATTATCCTACCAAGAGATGATATTTATACTTGGAATTGCTACTCTTGCATAGCTTCAGGAGATTGCTTCTTTTCAGATTACAATTTTACGATTTCAACAGATACTGTTTATCCACAAATTAATATAACCCATCCTTTAAATTTAACTAACACAACAAACACCCAGATAAATATTAATTATACAAGAGATGATGCTAATTTAGACACTTGTTGGTACACAAGAAACGCAGGAGAGACTAACACAACATTATCTTCTTGTGGAAACATAACAGGAGTAACTTGGTATGAAGGAAAGAATAATATAACTGTTTGGGTAAATGACACTGCTAATAATGTTAATTCAAGTTCAATTACATTTACTCTAGACACAGTAGTTCCTAATGTAACTATTAGTTTTCCACAAAACGAAGAAAATTATGCAGATAATAACACAATTTCTTTAAATTATACCGTTGCAGAATCAACAACAGTTATTTCATCTTGCTGGTATAATGTATATCTTACAACACCCATCATGATTGCCATTTCAAATACGACCCTCGCTACCTGTGCAAATACCACATTCAGTTTACCAGGAGGAGATTATAATTATCAACTTAATTTTTATGCAAATGATTCTTTAAATAATATAAATCACACAGTAACAGATTTTGGAATAAGAACCGAGTCTCCAGTAGTAGACTTGAACTATCCAACAGACAACAAATATTTTAACAATGGTACAAATGTATATTTTAATTTTACTGCTGTTAAAGATACGGGATTAAGTTCATGTCAATTATGGGGTAATTGGACTGGAACTTGGCATAAAAATTATACATGGGTTAGTCCAACAAATAATACTATGAACTGGACATTAATTAATATTACAGAAACTACTGCCAAATGGAATGTTTGGTGCAATGATACTCTCGATAATGAGGGATGGGCCACTAACAACTATACATTTACAATCGATTTAACCTATCCTTTAGTGGCGATTAATTCAATTTCTCCTATAGTGGGAACCCAAACAGTTAATTTTAATTCGAGTATAACAGAAATTCATGAAAATAATTGTTTTTACTCTATATACAACTCAAGTGGGGGGATAGATGGGGCATATAATAACTTAACCTTGAGTTGTGAAAATATTAACTCTACAACTATTGCAGTGACTGATTTCGGATTATATAATTTATTTATTTATGCTAACGATTCTGCAGGAAATCTAAACTATACCAATAAAACATTCACTACTTCTACCCATGTCGGAAGTGGTGGGGGAGGTTCGAACCCCCCTCAAAAATCAGAAGTAATTTCGATTAAACAACCAAGAGAACCAATTTTATCAGTTGTTGCATTAAATATAACTGAACAAAATAATTTATCTAGGGCGATTATTTACGCAGAAATAAGAAGAGCTTGTTTAGATGAAGTACCATGCATTTTAAATAACGACCAAAAAATAGAATTAATTCTTAAATTAGATAGTTTAGATGTTATCTTAAATATGGAAGAGTTAGACATATGGATAAAAAGCTATAATAAAGAGTATCTAGAAGTAGTAAAACTATTAGATTCTCAAATTAATCAATATGACTTATTCACTGGAATTGTACAAATAAACACAGGAAATTTAATAGCCAATCCAAGCAGATTAGATCCTTTTCCACCTTATTTTATAATGAGTTCAAAGAACCCAGTATTTCACACTAGAATCAAGTTTAATAAGATAGTGAATGATTCTTATTTATTAGAAGATTCAGATAGTCCATTATCAATTAATTATAACACAACAGAGGCGACTATCGTCTTAAATATAACAGACACATCTTTTGCCTCAAAAGTATATACGGGAACAGCTAGTTTTATTAGTTTAGAGGGAGATGTTACTTTTGTGCCTATAAATCTAAGAGTTATTAACTTAAGAAATGGATTTACTATAATTACAGGAGTTATATTTTTAGGGATAATTGCATTATTAGCATTTTTTAGAAAGCAAATAATTAAATCATTTAAGCTTAAAAAATTAAATAAGCAAATTGAAAGACTAAAGGTTTAAAAAGTTTGAATGCTTTATAAATTAATAAAAATGAAGAAAAAAAACGATTCAAAAAAGTGGTTTTATATAATTTCAATTATCTTATTTTTATTCTTTTTATTCAATTTTTTTCATAGTTGGGCAAATAATCTCCCTATTAAATTGCATTTCTGTAATCATGCTGCTTGTATGGTTTATTCAATTATTTGGTTAGTAATAGGAATTTTAATTTATCGAGAGAAAAATACTAAAAAGATTAAAAATTTGTTAATCATTTCGTTTGTTATTTTAATAATTGGTATTATTTTAATGAATTTAATTTCTTGTGATACAACTGGAAAAATGTCTTTTGGAACTTTATCTGCTGGAATGAAAGATTGCACTCTAGGGGTGGATTGCCCTAATGAAACAGTTACAGTTCCGAACCCCCCATGCAGAGAAACAGATGCAGGGAGAGATTATATAACTCCTGGAATGATTATGAGTGGAGCAGATTTAGCTGATAGATGCATGAGTTCTGATATTTTAAGAGAAAGATATTGTAATTCAGTAACTACTTATACTTCTGAAGATATAAGCTGTTCGAGATATATGACTAATTATGTTTGTCTAAGTGGAGAATGCGTTTATCGAGATCTTGGAATAAATGAAACTGAAGGAGAGGAAGAAGGAGAAGAACACGAGATAAATTGTGGTGATGGACTAGATAATGATGGAGATGGATTAATTGATTGTGCAGATTCAGATTGCGATTTTGCTTTTGAAGATGGGGGGTGTGAAGATTTTGATTATAGTTGTGAACACATATCTCCTTATCCTACTTGTGGTGGGACTTGCCCGACTGAAGAAAGATGCGAGTATTATTCTGTGGGATTAGGGGGATGGTGTGCATGCATTCCAGAAGACGAAACTATTTGTGGTGATTCTTATCCTACTTGTGGTGGATGGTGCGAAGAAAACTATGCTTGTTTACCCACTACAAAAGGTTGTACTTGCGAATTTACTGGAGTGGGAGATTGTTACGAATCAGATGAAACAGACAATCCTTTTATAGGGGGATATTGTTATGATTTTAATACAGAGGAAATAACTTATGATGAATGCCAGAATTCACTAGTTTTATTTGAACAAAAATGTGTAGAAAATTATGGTTGCGATACTTATGCTATTATCTGTCAAAATGATTCGGATTATGGGTTATATCCTGAAATGGGATATTCATGTTTTGATACTCCCGAAGGGGATATTTGTGGAAGTTACTAAAAACCAAAAGGTTTTTAAACTTTGATTTCCTTATAAAACGAGTAACTTCTATACATTGAAAGGTAAATTGGAAAAAAAGAAATGGGCAAGATAACTTATAGTCCTTTAATTGCAAAGATTTATGATTGGTATTATAATTCTAATCCCAAAAAATATTCCAAGCCTTTAATTATTTTCTCTTTTTTTGTTTTATTAGGTTTAGGCCTAACCATTGCAGATGATATTTATCATTCAGATATACCTAGCCAAATAGGAAGTTATTATAATTTTACAAAAGGAATAGCGACGAGAAACATTACCTGCGAGGATGGAACTTGTGAGATTCTTTCTAATATTAATTTAACAAATAAAAATTTAAACAGTTTAGATAATTTATCTATTACTTGGAATGCTACTATATTGAAAGATTTATTAGTCGGAAGAAATATTATAATAGGGGGGAATGGCTCAGTTTCTTGGAATTGGACTATTACTAAGGATCTATTAGTCGGAAGAAATATTATAATAGGGGGGAATGGCTCAGTTTCTTGGAATTGGACTATTACTAAGGATCTATTAGTCGGAAGAAATATTCAAGTTATAGGAAATGCTTCTATATCAGAAAACTTAACGATAACTAAAGATATTTTAGTTGGACAGGATTTAAAGGTAAATAGAAATTCAGTTATTTCTGGCAATGGAACAGTTTCTGAAAATCTGACAGTAACTCAACACCTACTAGTGAATGGAAACTCTAATTTAGATAATGTCACGTGTTATAATCAAACAATAAATAAAAATCTAGTCGTTACTGGAGTTTCTTATTTGGATAATGCAACTTGTTCTAATTTGACAGTAAATAAAAATCTAGTGGTAGTTAATAATGCATCGTTTTCCCAAGATGTCTTAATTTCTGGGCAGACTTATGCAGAACAAAGAAAAGGATTAAATGGAACATATAATTGTAAAACACCACCAAATATAACCTTTGTAGGAGGAATACCTGTCGCTATTGTCTGTTAAAAATGTCACTTCAAAAAAAAAACAATATTTGTTATTTTATCTTAGCTTAATCTTCATATTCTTAATATCTTTTGTTAATGCAGAAGAAGTATATTTTGGGAACCATACCTTTATAAGTGACTTAAGCAATTCTAGTGTAAAAATAGCTACGGGAGATGGAAATTATACTTTTGGTAACATAAATCTCACCAGTAATTACCTATTAATTCAAAATATAAGTACTCATTCAGTAGTTTTTAATAACACAAATGGTACTTTTAACGCTCAGATCCATTTTGTTGAAAACGATAAAGAAGTTCTTTATCATTCTTCTAATGGTTCTATTTCTTGTATAGACTTATTTAATTGTAATGAAGATATAAACATAACAATCAAGGTATCCAATATGCTTTATGTATTAAAAAAGATAAACATAAGTGAAATAGAAAATCGTACTTATTCGCCTTTTTGGATAAGTAATATTCAAACTTTTTCTTCTGGAGGGGTTGATACAAAAACTTATTTCTTGGCTTCAAATGGAACAGAAACAGTTAATTTAACGGGTTTTTTTGTGACAAATTGTCCTAATACAGGGGACGTAGTTTCTTTTGTAACTCAGGCAGGAAGTGTATTTTATCCAAAATATCAATGTATTAATTCTACATTCATAAAAGTGAATATAACAGACTATCAAAAAGCTACAGCTACTGTTCCAAATAGATTAATTTTTACTTATAATAACTTACCAGGTGGAGGCGGAGGAGGTGGTGGCGGAAGTGGTACTCATAGTTTAAACATGTCAAATGTATCAAAAAAAGCCTGTGAATATACCTATCCAATAGCCTTAAAAGAGCCGATTGAATACTTTAAAATAAATGAAATAATAGATATTTTGAAAATAGAAGAAAAGAAAACCTATACTTATACCGACATAAAGACTTACATAGATTATTGGCAGTCTCTTTGTTCCAATTTAATAAACCAGACTCTTAAGCCTAATTTTGTCTGTGAAAAGATTTATTACTTCATAGTAGAAAATAATCATAATTTTACCATAGCCGATTTAAATGACTTAAAAAACGGAATAAGGCCGACTATCGATATTTCTTTAGACACCTTAAATAATTATTATATAAATTACGATTCTCTTTGCTATTTAGAAGGATATTCAAATAAACTGCCCCAAAAACCATCTAGCTTCATAGATTTTTATAAAGTATTTGATTCAGAAAACTGTACAGAAAATTTGAGCATGGGATTTTTAAACTTAGGAATACCACTGGGAGATTATGAACTAGGAGATTTATCTTGCGGAAAAATAAATTTCTGGAAGTTGTTTGTTCAATTAGAAAAACATGAAGATTCTTATTATTTAGTAGGCATTAAATTATATTGGATAATTGGAGTAGCAATTTTGATAGTTTTAATAACATTATTAAATAAATCTGCACAAAAAAAGTTTAGAAAAATTATTAAAAAAGAGCATCATGATTTATGATTTATGAACAAGACATCAAAAATAACAATAATTAGTTTAATTATCTTAGTATTTATTTCAATTATTTCTTTATATTTTCTCCCATTAGTAAATTCATGGACAGATGATGGAACGCTTGTTCAGAATGTCTCTGGATGTGGTGATTTATCAACAGAAAATGCAACTTATTATCTTAATACCTCATTGACTGCCACAAACACTTGTTTTAACATTACGGCTGATAATGTAACCTTAGATTGTCAGGGCAATATGATAGTTTATGGCAGTGCAGGAGGCACTAGCACTTATGGAATCAGGGTAGACGGTCGTAATTTCACAACCATTAAAAACTGCCTGCTAAATGAGAGCACAACTGGAGGTACTACTAAGCATGGGATTGTTCTTACCAGAGCAAGCAACTCCACAATTGAAAATAATACTGTAAGAGTCATAGATTCAGCTACTTATGCAATTTATTTGACTACCAGTTCAAAACAGAATACTATAATTAACAATAATGCAACTACTGGTGGTACTGGCAGCGCTATCTATTTAATTACAAATTCAAATTCTAATCTAATAAGGGATAATAAATTCAAAGCAACAAGTAGCGGCAATGGGATATATGTTTATACTACTTCAAAATGGAACAATGTAGTTAACAATAGCATAGAAGTAACCTCTGGTTATGGGGTTTATTTATACACAGCCAATGAAACAAATGTGCATGATAATATCATAACTTCTACTACAGGCTATGGAGTATTTATTCGTACAGCTTTTAGCAATAATTTAACAAACAATTTTGCTAATTCCACTGGTGGCTCTAGTTATGCACTTGAAGGAACATCCTCCCAGCATTTTAACCATACATTAGGTGAAGACAATTTAGCAGAAGGAAAGCCTGTTAATTATACTTATAACGCAGATAATTTAGTATTCGATAGTATTGATTACACTCCTTATGGGGAAGTAATATTTGCATGGTCAAGAAATCTGACAATAACCAATTCTAATTTTTCAGATGATTCTTTAAACTTTTTTAGTACGAATGGTTCAGTAATTTCATATAATAAAATATTCACCACAAAAGGTTGGGGGATACTTATAAACTCAGGTTCAGAACAAAACAATATAACGTTTAATAATATCACAACCAGAGGCACGAATGGAGTTGGAATATTTTTGAACCTTGCAAATTTCAGCACAATATTAAGCAATAATATCTCAACTTCAGGAGCAACCACCGCTTATGGAATTTACTTGCTTACTGCTTCTAATGCAACTATTACAGATAATATAGTTTTAACTAATGGTACACCTACGGGCAATGGTATTGTTTTATCCACTAATTCAAAAGATAACACAATAAATAGCAATATAATTACAACAAAAGGAGCTGCTACTGGTTACGGGATTTATTTGTTTACAAAAGCAGATTATAACGATATATTTGATAATACAATTACAACAAAAGGAGCCGCTACTGGTTACGGGATTTATGTAGCTACAAATTCAGTTAATAATCTTTTTGTAAATAATAGCATTACCACGCATGGAGCTGCTTCGGGACATGGAATAGTATTATCTATAAATTCTAGTGGTAATATGTTTTATAATCATACAATAATTGCTAGGGGGGTGGGTGGTTATGGTATTGATTTACTTGTAAACACAACCAATAATACTTTTTCTGGAATGAAAATATTTACTAATAGTACTACTTCTTATGCTATTTATTTTGCTGATACAAATGCAAGTTTGCAAATTTCAGACAGCATACTTAATTCTACTATAATAAACCAAGAAGTTTATGTCAAAAATTTTGGCAAACCATCAGAATGGAATTTTACTAACGTAACAAGAGAAAACGGAAATCGTATAAATGTAACCTGGATAGCAGGGGCAAACGGCACATTAAATATGAGATGGTATTTGGATGTTAATGTTACAAATTCTACTGGGAGTGCATTGGAGAATGTAAATATTTCTGTTTGGGATAATGCAGATACTTTTCAATTTAGCAAGCTTACAGATGCAACTGGTTTTATTGGACAACAAGTATTAACTGAATATCAAAAGATAAATAATAGTTTAGGTATAACTACTTATTATTCTAACTATACAATTAATGTTACATCAGCTGCTTATATAAATACTAGCTTAAGTGTAAATATGTCTAGTAATCAATTATTAAATATTATCCTCTTAAGCGATATGACTGCTCCTTCAGTTTCTTTATTAACAGAATTTCCAGTAGAATCTGTATTTAATGACTATGACCATTCACAATATTATGAATTTAATGCAACAATCTCAGATACTTCTGGATTAAGCACTGTTTTATTAGAGTTTAATGGAACAAATTATTCAGCTAAGAACATTTCAGATATTTTTAATGTAACTTTTCCAAGTTTAGCTGCAGGATATTATGAGTATACTTGGTATGCTAATGATACTTTAGGAAATGTCAATATAACAACAGGAAATTATACAGTTCATAAAGCGACTTCTTCAGGATGGATTACTTGGACAAATATGATAACTTATGGAACAGTCGGAGATGCAGAAGGGACAAATATTGATTTAGGAAATGCAGATGTTTATTATAATCTCTATAGAAATTTTACAGGTGGAACTAGCAACTTCATTCTAGTATTAAATCCAGATAATTCTGTTTTAGGTGCAGGAATGTATGATTACAAATATGAAATAAGTGGGGGGCAAAACTATTCTCAGGGAAATTTAACAATGGGAAGCTTAACAGTTCTTCAGGCAAATTCAGAAGTGAATTTAACCCTAAATAATTCAGAAGGAAATAAGACCTTAGAATTTCCAGATACAATAAATTTAAATTGTACAAGAATAACAGGCGAAGGAATAATAAAAATGTATAACAATCTTTCTTTGATTAATTCAGGGAGTACCCCAATAGGCAATACTACCTTGTTTAATTCAGTTTTTAATTATAATATTACCTGCACTTATCCTTCTACTCAAAATTATACATTTTCTTTTGAAACTTATTATGTACTAATGAACGATACAACAGCCCCGACTATAACATTGATTGAACCACTTAGCTTAGCAGAAGATACAGATGGATTTGTAGACTTTTCATTTAATGTAACAGATTATTCTACTATCTCTTCATGTTCTCTTTATTTAGAAAATGAACTAGCCCAAACAGATAATTCAATTACTAGGAATATAACTCAAATTTTTACAGTAGAACATATAATAGAATTAGACAGTCTTGATTGGTATGTTTCCTGTAATGATTCCTTAAATAACAGGGGGAATTCAAGTGTTAGACTGTTAGATACCAGGTTAGGAGAAGGACATCCAGAAGGGGGTGGTGGAGGCGGAGGAGGCTCTGCATCTTATCCATATGTTGGGATAATAAATGAAACAGCATGTAATTTAACTTATGAATATCTTTTAAAAAACGGGCAAGTTTATTACTTTATTGATGAATTAAAATTAAAAAATAATTTAACTGAAGATTGGACTACAATTAAGTACTATATAGACGATTGGCAATTAATTTGTTCTAATTTAATAAACAGAACTTTAAAGCCTAAGATAGTCTGTGATTCTATCTACTTTTTTATATTGAATAATTCTTATAATTTCACTACAATAGACTTAAACAATTTAAAAAATAGCTTAAAGCCAGAAATAGACTTATCTCTCCCATTGTTGAATTATTATTATATTAATTACGATACCCTTTGCCTAGGATACTCAAATAAATTGCCAAAAAGAAAGATAGAAATAATAAACTTAACCGCATTTAGCTTATTTAATTATACGAATTGTTCTCTAGAGTTAGGGAACAGGTTGATTGATTGGTCTATAGGAAATCTAAAAATAGATAAAAACTTCACTTGTGAACAAATAAACATTTGGAGATGGTTTATAAAACTAGAAGAAAATGGAGAAGGTTATATAATTACAGGAGTAAAATTTTGGTTTATTTTAACAATAATCTTAATGATTTTAATAGCATTTTTTTCTACTTATGGAATTTCTAAATATATAAAAAAGATTAGAAAAAAATTAAAAATAGAAAAAAAATAAATTTTTTTGTTGTTAATAGTATTCTATAGTTAGACTTGGAGCATATGTTCCTCGGGGTCCCAAGAAATCATAGGCTTCTTTGCTTCCAAAGTTGAGTCTAGTATTCGCCGTAGTGGGTTCTTTTAAAACAATAGAAACACTAGTCTTGCCCTCATTATATGCTTTTTGTATTAAAGAGGTTATATCAAAACTTGTAAACGCGGAGGATGTAACTTTGATAGGATTGCAGTATCTAGAGTTAAAGTTCACTCCACAAGGTTGGTTATTCCAAGTAATCTGATTCTCTTTTAGGATTGTCCCATTTACCGAACTATGCCAATCGTTGTAAACTTCGTAAAGGCCTGTGCTGAAATCACCATAGCCATTGAATAACCTTAAATTCAATGTAGCCTTTGTTATGTTAATAAATCCGTGGCTATAAAGATCTGTTATGTCTAAAACAATGTAACTCCTAGCTCTTCCAGAGGAACTAGTCCAATACCAAAAGTTATTACTTGTGCTAGATCCGTAATTGGAGTTTGGATGACTATTCCAGACATAACTATCCTTCATTATTAAGTTGTTGCTTCTATGGGTTAGTGTAAATGTGTTCGCACTTACTGATACAAGAGTCATAAGCGTAAACACGAGAGTCATTAATAATAAAAGTTTGTTTTTCATTTTTACCTCCTTTCAATAGATTTTGATTTTTTATAAATTCTATAAATAGTTTTGATATGGATAATACAAAAAGTAAGAGATCCAAAAAAAGCAAGATAACAAAGAACATCCCCAACAGATAAATAGTGTTCATAGAAACGGTTAGATAAATTAATTATATCAGATAAGTACCATAACTTAACTTCGTTTGGATAAATAAAGCCAAAATGATGAGGTTCGTTAAAATAATAACCAATATAAACAGGCATTTTACCATAATTATTAGTCATTACAGTCAAATTTAAAATAGCCCCAATAAACGCAATATTTAAGATAAGAGTACTTATTAAAGCTACCCTTAATATTTGATTTTTATCTTTTAGAGTGAATTTTGTCATTTTAATAATTTAGCAAATCTACCACGAGAGTCTCTGTATCTTGTTTGCATTTTTCCTTTAACTTTAACTTTTTCTTTCAAAACCATAACTCTTTGTTCTCTATCTAATTTAACGGATCTAATTAGCCCCCTGAAAAATTCTTTAGTTTTTTTATCCTCTTGTATGACTTTTATAGGTACTTTTTCTACTACGAGTTCTAAATCTTGATTTAACACATTTTGAATCGTAGGTCTTTCAAAGAACTCTAATAATTCAGAGTCCCCCATTCCCCCATAGTAAGTTGATAAACTAGCATCATTATCCCAGGAATCCTTTAAAACTTTCTTGAAGCTTCCAAAATCTTGTATTTTAGACAAAAAAGAACTCAAAGGCATATTATTATTTCTTGCTTCAATCTTAGCATTTTTTAGAAATTGTTTATCGAAATAACGTTTTCTTTGTTCAGAATCCTCAGAATAATATTTATGGTGTTTAGACATTATTAACCAAAGGAAATGGACTTAATAAAGTTTGCTATGCACTGTTTTTTATCTTCTAAACTTTTGTTATTAAACCTTTCCAACCCTCCTCGCTTATTTAGTCTTATCTTATTAACATTTTTAAGTTGAACCATTTCTAAACTGAAATTATCTATTTGTGCTTGATTTAAGGGTAAGACTACATTCATTTCATTTTCGTCTAAGTCTTCGGGGGCTTCATCGGGCAGACATAAAGAGTACCAAGCTTTTCTTAATCTATTTGCTACTCCATTATTTCGCATATCTAAATATTTAAACTTAAAAACTTCTTGTATCTTTTCTTGTAATTCTTTAATATTAGTAACCGTACCTTCTTTTATTACTGGTTTCTCTAAATAGTTTCCATCAATAATTATATGAAATCCTCGATTACCACTAAAATTAATAGTATAGCTTACTTCATAGTCATTTAAATAATCTAAAAATTCTTTAACTTCTTGTAAGACTTTATTAATTTCGTTTAATTCTTCGCAATCAAAATCTAAAAAGAGATCATAAGAGGTTAGTTCGTTACTAAATTGTTCTTCAAACCATTTTCCTGTTTCTTCACTTCTTTTAGTTATTTCATTTTTTTCTCCTTTATTTTATTTCTTGCCTTAACAACAACCTATTTTATTAAACATTTTATCTAAAGCCGTTTTAGCTTTTAAGAGATTT
>Ga0209078_1000028_pt1 | contig 33899 bp, 25 predicted proteins | sample PPLLak21cMay2015_2_FD_187257 | JGI IMG/M metagenome (GOLD analysis project Ga0209078, IMG submission 187257) | Freshwater sediment microbial communities from Prairie Pothole Lake near Jamestown, North Dakota, USA - PPLs Lake P8 Core (1) Depth... | ecosystem: Environmental > Aquatic > Freshwater...
GGATGACAATAGCAGTGCAAGCTGTTCGTGTGGACATGAAAGGACGTTTTTTATTGCATTGCCGGGAATTCGAGAAATTTTCAACACTCAGCATCGCTGCCTGAGCAAACTTTTGACGCAGGCGTCATGTGTGCATCAAATAAAACACGGCGTGATTTTTTGAAATCGGTGGGTATTGGGACGGCGTCGCTGGTTTTTACCGGCAGCGAGATGGGAAGGCCGGTCTGGGCCGGGGGGAAAACCACAAAACGACCCAATGTCGTTTTGGTTATGACCGACGATCAGGGGTACGGCGATTTGGCGTGCCTTGGGAATCCGATGCTGAGGACGCCTCACATCGACAAGCTGTATGCCCATTCGATACGGCTGACGGATTTTCATGTTGGTACGACCTGTTCGCCGACGCGGGCCAGTCTGCTGACCGGTCGATACTGCAACGCTACGGGTGTGTGGCATACGGTGATGGGTCGGTCGCTGCTGCGTGAAGACGAAGTGACCATGGCCGATGTTTTCAAGGCGGGTGGGTATCGAACAGCCGTGTTCGGCAAATGGCATTTGGGTGACAACTATCCGTGCCGTCCGCAGGATCGTGGTTTCGACGAAACGATAGTCCACGGCGGCGGAGCTGTCGGCAATACGCAGGACTATTTCGGTAATGACTACTTTGACGATACGTACGTCCATAATGGCAAGCGAGAAAAATACGAAGGTTATTGCACCGATGTCTGGTTCGATAACGCGATGCGTTTCATTAAGGAATGCTCAGAACAGGAGAAGCCATTTTTTTGCTATCTGCCAACCAACGCGGCGCACGGTCCGTACAATGTGGCGGAGCATTACGCAAAGCTATACCGGTCGAATCCGGATGTGCCGAATCCAAACTTCTATGGGATGATTACCAATATCGACGACAACATGGGCCGACTAATGCGATTCCTTAAAGAAAGCCACCTGGACGATAATACCATACTGATTTTTATGACAGACAACGGCTCGGCGGTCAGTATCCATGACGGCAAAGGTTTCAACGCTGGGATGCGCGGCAAAAAAGGTAGTCCGTATGAAGGTGGACATCGGGTGCCGTGTTTTATCCATTGGCCGGGAGGTGATCTGACAGGGCCGGTGGATATCGGTACGCTCACGGGGCATATCGACCTTCTGCCGACCCTGATGGACCTGTGCGGGCTGAAAAGACTGCGTGGTCCTAAACTGCACGGCAGGTCACTTAGGCCACTGCTGTACGGTGAAAAACACGATCTGGAAGATCGAACAATTGTCGTGGATACGCAACGAGTGGAAGACCTGATTAAATGGCACAACTGCTCAGTGATGAGGCGGCGCTGGCGGCTGGTCAGCACTGAAAACCGCATAGAACTCTATGATCTTGAAAAAGACCCCGGTCAGAAAAAGGATATCGCCGGCGATCATCCCGATGTGGTCGAGCAGTTGCGCGGTGAATACGAGAAATACTGGCTGGAAACATCACAACGCGGCGGGGAGTATGTGCGAATTCAACTGGGCCATGATGCGGAAAATCCAGCGTGTCTTACAGGGCATGACTGGCATGACGCAAAAACAGGTTTTCCGGTATTCGCTCAGGGACAGGTCCGCCAGGCGATCCAGTCCAATGGTTTCTGGACGGTAGAAGTCAGTCGAGCGGGACGTTATGAATTTCAGTTGCGGCGGTGGCCTAAGGAGGTGGATCAGCCGATCAACGGCGCTATACCAAATGGCAAGGCAATTAACGCGGTTGAGGCAAAGCTCAAGATCGGCGATATCGAACAGACAGTGCCTGTCACCGCGGCCGAGAAGGCGGCAGTGTTCACGGTTGATCTCAAAGGAGGACCGGCGAAGCTACAGAGCTGGCTGATTGACGAAGGCGGCGAAAGCCGCGGGGCCTATTACGTTTATGTCAAACGATTGTAAAACGACATGATGACTGTTAAATAGAGGTAATGGCCGCAAGATAAAGGTGATTACTACAAGCTAAAGGTGATTAGATTATGAGTACAACGATGAAAAATCGTCGTGATTTTCTCAAGATCGTAGGCGCCGGTACGGCAGGACTGGCTATGGGTGGATGCGCAAATATCTCCCGCTGGCTGGGCGGTAAAGCGGTATCGCAAAGGCCCAATATCATTCTTATCATGTCTGACGATATGGGCTACTCGGATATCGGCTGCTATGGCAGCGAAATCCATACGCCTAACCTGGATCAACTTGCCGAAAAGGGACTGCGCTTTACGCAGTTCTACAACACCGCCCGCTGCTGTCCGACGCGAGCTTGTCTGCTCACCGGGCTCTATCCCCATCAGGCCGGTATGGGCCACATGACCAACGATTATGGACTGCCTGGGTACACCGGCGGGATCAATGGCCCGTGCGTCACCATTGCCGAGGCGCTCAAGACGGCGGGCTACGCCACCTACATGTCCGGCAAGTGGCACGTAACGCGTCACATCAAACCCAAGAGCGAAGCAGATAAGTACAACTGGCCCCTGCAGCGAGGCTTCGACCGCTTCTATGGTACCATCTTCGGCGCAGGCAGCTTCTACGATCCAGTGTCCCTAACACGCGGCAACCAACCCATCAGTCCGGCTGCTGACCCGCAGTACCAGCCGGAAACCTTCTACTATACCGACGCCATTTCAGACCATGCGGTCCGCTTTGTGCGCGAGCACGATACACCTGAGCCGTTCTTTATATATGTCGCCTACACTGCCGCGCACTGGCCCATGCACGCGTTGCCGCAGGACATCGCCAAGTACAAGGGCAGATACGATGGCGGCTACAAGCCAATTCGCGAGGCGCGATTTGAACGAATGAAAAAAATGGGGCTGATCGATCCATCCTGGCAGCTCAGCGCCCAGGCCGGCCACTGGGATCAGACCGAGAATCAGGCCTGGGAAGCTCGCTGCATGGAGGTTTATGCCGCCATGGTTGATAGAATGGACCAAGGCATCGGCCGCATCGTAGAGGAGCTCAAAAAGACCGGGCAATTCGACAACACATTGATCCTCTTCCTGCAGGACAACGGCGGCTGTGCTGAGGGCTATGGCCGGCGTGCGAGCGAGTCCTCTACAGCGGATACGCCACTGACACCGATGGCACCGGAGGAGTTGCAGCAAGATATGATCCCCAAGAAAACACGCGATGGCCGACCCGTGCGCATGGGGCCCGAAGCCATGCCAGGACCGGCTGATACGTACATCTCCTATGGCAGGGCCTGGGCCAATGTCTCGAATACGCCGTTTCGTGAGTACAAGCACTGGGTTCACGAAGGCGGTATCGCCACACCGCTTATTGCCCACTGGCCCGGGGGGATTGTACGTCACGGCGAACTGGAATCGCAACCAGGCCATCTGATCGATATCATGGCCACCTGCGTGGACGTGGCCGGTGCCAAGTATCCGACTACATACAAACAGAAAAAAATTATACATACGGAGGGAGTGAGCCTGGCGCCGACATTCGACGGCAGGTCGCTGCCTGACCGGGCGATATATTTTGAACATGAGGGCAATCGGGCCATGCGGATGGATAAATGGAAACTGGTTGCCAAAGGCCCCGAAGGCCCATGGGAACTGTATGACATGGCGGCGGACCGAACGGAGACCAATAACCTGGCTGAAAAGGAACCAGATTACGTAAACCGAATGGCAGCAATCTGGGAGAAATGGGCTAAACGGGCTAACGTGGTACCATGGCCCTGGGAGCCAAAACCAAAAAAGAAATCCGAGTAAAACAAACAGATCGGCTACTTTATACCCAATGGGTGATAATTCCCGGCACAAAAAAGTGCGAAAGTTAACAGGATGTATGCCCATGGAAATGAACCGACGTGAATTTATTAAAAAAACAGCTTTGACAGCGGGGATGTGTACACTGCTGGGGAGGCGATTGGTCAGAGCTGCCGGCGAGTCTCAAAAGCTTAACGTTCTGTTCATAGCGGTTGACGATCTGCGGCCGGAACTGGGGTGTTTCGGTACAACTTATGCCCAGACCCCCAATATTGACAAGTTGGCGGCAACCGGTGTGAGGTTTACGAATCACTTCGCGCAGGTGCCAACCTGCGGCGCGTCCCGCTACGCTTTACTAACGGGTCGCAGCCCGGCCAATTCCGGAGTGACTTCAGGCAACGAGGTGCTCTACCAGGGGAATTCCGCCCTTAGCCGTCAACTTCTCAAAAAGGCGCAGTCTATACCTGAACTGTTTCGCGGGAACGGCTATCATACAGTCTGCATCGGCAAAATATCACATACGCCGGATGGTCGCGTATTCAGCTATAACGGCAAAGGCACAGGACAGCCGGAAGTTCCATACGCGTGGGATGAACTGGCTACGCCGTATGGAAAATGGAAGCGAGGATGGGGTACATTCTTTGCTTACGAAGGAGGCAAACACAGGGAAGATGGCAAAGGGAACAAAGACCTCATGGAATTTAAGGCCCAAAAGGATGAAGACCTGCCTGACGGCCTGTTGGCAAAGGCTGCCGTTGACAAACTGAAAGAACTCAAGGGTAAAGGCAAACCCTTTTTCATGGGAGTGGGCTTTTATAAACCGCATCTGCCTTTCGTCGGCACACAAGAGGATTGGCAGGCCATAAGCCGGGTGGACGTTCCCATCGCGGCGCACCAACAAAAACCAGACTCCCCCTACTGGCACTCCAGTGGAGAGTTCTACAGATATGACGTCCCATTTCAAAAAGAAACGCCGCTGGCTCAAGAAAATCAGCTAAAGGCCAAACGGGCCTACTTAGCCTGCGTCCGGTACGCTGATCGACAGATTGGCAAAGTGCTCAAGGCTCTCGACGACCTGGGACTGGCCGAGAAAACAATTGTGGTGTTGTGGGGCGATCACGGCTGGCATCTGGGCGACTCCCAGATATGGGGAAAGCACACGCCTTTTGAGAGAGCTGTTCGCTCACCGCTGTTGATTCGTGCCCCTGGAATGAAATCGGCCGGCAGAGAGTGTGACGCACTCGTTGAAACGCTCGACATCTATCCGACCCTGATAAGTCTATGTTCCCTAACCCAGCAAGAAACTGAGTACCCACTAGACGGCAATAGTCTCCGGCCACTGCTCGACAATCCAGATGGTGACATTCGCGGGGGGGCGTTGAGTTATTGGAATTCGGCTGTAAGCATTCGCACAAAAACACATCGATTGATTGTCGGCAAAACAAAGAATGATCGTGCGAATGTCGAACTATACGATATAGTAAAGAGTCCCGATCCGATCAACAATATCGCAAATGATGAACCGGAATTGGTAAAACATTTGCTCGGGTACGTTCGCAAGAAGGAATAACCGCGCAAGGAGATATGCCAGTCCGTTGGTGTCAGCATTGACATAAACCACAGATGGACACCGATTTTTCGTCATAATTGTTACGACCGTAACATTTGCTACGATTGGGAGATATGTTCTTTTTGATATATTTATATTAAAAAATGTCAATATAAGAGAAGATTGTGCAATATGATAGGAAAGTATATTGACTTACATAGCCGAAAAATATTATGATAATATATGAAGCGTTTTATCTCCTTTCGCGGCGCTTCTACCGACGGTCGCGTCTTCCCCATACGACCGTCGGTCTTTTTTATGCGTCCAATTGTACTGACCGGTCGGTATTGTTGGCAATTTTTTGCCTTCCTGTATCCATTCTTTGGCTAATTGCGTCTGTTTTTTTGTCATTTATCTTAGTTTGCACTCCTGACGAATAGATTCTTAATAATTTACATAAGTGCTTACATGAAATCAGGTTGCGTGCCTTGGCGATTCGTGTTCCAGCAGTCGCTTCTTCAACCGGATTCCTCCCTGGGCCGAAAAACCGCCCAACCTTCCGTCAGTTCCGATAACCCGGTGGCAGGGGATTATCAGTGGCACACGGTTGGCGGCCATTATGTTACCGACGGCCCGTGCAGCGTTTGCATTGCCCACGAGCCGGGCGAGCCGGCCGTAAGAAAGGGTTTGGCCCGGTTTGATTCGACTGCAACATCGCAAAACAGCCTGCCCAAACTCGCCGGCCCATGACAGATCAACCCGGCAATCAAAGTGAAAAGACCGGCCAGCAAAGTAGGCAACTATTTGCTGGTGCAGGTCTTGCAGCAGATCTTCCTCCAGCCGGGCAGTGGGACACCAGCGTTTGATGGCCTTGTCGGCAACCGACCGGCTGGAAACCGGCAACAATAACCGTGTAACCACCGAGCCACAGCAGGCAAAAGCTACCAAGCCCCAAGCGGTCTCAACGAGCCGGTAACGATATTGGGGTACCGGCTGAGGTAGCGATCTCACAAAGCTAATCGGCATAAGAATTCTTTGGGAACCTCTAAAAATTCATTTTTACTACGAACGGCTGCAATTTCCGTCAGCATCGTTATCGGCCAAAAATCGTCCTCAACGTAGTTGAAACTACGCCTGCGGCGATTTTTGACCTCTGCCTCGCTGACGAAAATTTCGCTCGTTCTCGTGACAAAAGCAATTTTTAGAGGCTCCCTAAACGCTTCTTCCCGTTTTCCATGGTATGTTCTTACTTTATAAGTAAATATCTGCTTAGTTCGTCGGCCAACTTCCAGAGTAAACCGGGCACGGGTGGCATCATGCTTTTGGTAAACAACTTCCCCACCGGTAATCTCCAGGGTCCAATACGCGGTGTCGAATCCGCGGGTGACCTCGACTTTCACCGGCAGGGTGCGAGTATTGTTGACGGTTACCTGCCAGTGGCGCAGCTCATCCCAGCCGTTGATATCGCCTCTACTGTCAAAAACATAATTTTCTGTCTGCAGGTCAATTAGTTTCGGCTCGATCTTTACCTCTTGCGCAGCGGGCAGTTGCAGTTCCACATCTTCATCCACCGGAATATACTTTATATTAGACCCACCCACGTAGGAAAGGTTCCCCTGGTCATTGATCTGCCGATATATCTTCACATTACCGTCGGGGATAGGCGTTGCCCCCAGTTTGTGTTCCTCGTCGTTGGTGAACGATACAAACCTTATCGTCTCCCCGCCCCAGCGATCTTCATCGTATTTATACAGGCTTTCAACAGGGATATCAGCCACCTCAAATGACGGCAGCCGTTTGCCCCAACCATTGGGTATCGTCTCAGTGCCCTCAATCGTATAAAGAAAATACTCGCTCAGCCCTTCCTTCTTGATCTCCTTGAGTTTTGCACTAGGCGCCCCCTTAAACATTGGTAGTGGGTGAGATTTATCTACCTCCAGCTCTGACCAGGGTTGGTCGCCTAAGTAATAGTTGTCCATGAGGCCCATTCCCTTTCGGCCATAAGGAAACTCTCGTCGGGCCAATTGGGCGATCTCGTCGAGCAGATGCATTTTACCGACAATCAGGCGGGTCTGGGCGTTTTCGTAATCCTCGCCGCTGTTGTTGCTCACCCGCACGTAGCCCTGCAGTCTTACAGTCTTTTCATCTTCGGCCAGGGTTCCCATATAGAACGCCCGCCAATTGATGCCGGAAGTGAAATATGTTATCTCGAACGGCACCTGCCCGCTAACCTGCGATTTGATCAGCCATCGGCCCAGTTGTTGTAACCTGGGTGGAAAGGTTAGTTGTTCGACATGAATTTTATCAGTGTGTTTTTGCGGCTCCAAACTCAGCGAGGTCGGGTCAATCAGCGTATTGGCCCACATAAATTGCAGCCAGTTCCAGCCTTTTTTCATCGTCAGGTTCCGCCGCTCCCGCACCAGCGTCAGATCGGCCGAGTTGTAAATTGTAATCTGTACGTTTTCCCGCCGGGGCAGCGTTACCAGCTCGATGTTACTGGCCGGGGCAAACGGTGGTTTTCCAGGTATTGTGGTGACCAATTCCGCTGTTTTATCGCTCGCACTGTGCGAGGCCATGTCAGGCTTTGCTGATGCACCCTCAACGTTTCTTTTTATATCGGTAACCGGTAAATCCTCTTTTGTTGATCGCTCTTCTACAACAAATAACCTGTCGGGCGTTTTTTCGGCTTTGGCAAATATTTTTTCAGTAGTAGCGGGAGTTTCGGCGGTTTCAATTGATTTTGAGGTATGTGATCTCCTGAGCGATGGGACAAACAGCAGTCCGCCTGCTAAAAATATCACGGCTGCTGCTGCGGCTATCCAGGGTGGCCTGCGAAAATACGATATTTTTACAGGCGGCTTCTGAGCGGCCTGGGTGATAGTACGCGAAATAAGCTCTTCGGTAGCACAGGGCTGGTCCTGCAATAAATCCAGGGCGGTAAACTTTTGTTTTATTTGTTCGAGTCGTTCACGGCATGGGGCGCATTTTGCTAAATGATCGGCCGTTTTTTTGCTTTGCCTCGTGGAGGCGAGCTTAAACTGATACTTGATAAGTTGGTCTTTGGTAAGGTGTTTTTTCATTTTATCGTTCCTCCCTGAAAATCCGGGAGCAGATCAGCCAACGTCTTTAGGGCGCGAAATATATGGGTCTTTACGGTACCGAGCGAACATCCCATCGCCTGGGCCACCTCTTTGTAGGTAAGTCCCTGGTAGTAGCTTAGGATAAGCGCCGTCCGCTGCCTGTAGGGAAGTTGCGTGAGAGCTTGTTGGACCCGGGTTTTTTGTTCGGTCAAAACAGCGGTTTGAAAAGGGTTTGTGGATTTTTCAGCTTCAAGTGCTGTGCCTGATTCTAAAATCCCACAGTCGGGGCAATCGTTATTTTGGTTCAGTGAGATCATTTTGGGTTGTCTGCTTTGTTTTCGCATGCCGTCAATAGCGACGTTAGCCGCGATTGAAAAAAGCCACGATTTAAATCGCCCTCGGCCCTCAAAGGTCTCTGCCTTTTGATGGACCTTTCTGAAGGTCTCCTGAAAAAAGTCCTCCGCCTGTTGTCGATCACGGCTCATTCGTATCAGATAGCCAAGCAGAGAATCGGCATATCGGCACACAAGTTCGCCGAAAGCTGTCGCATCGCCCTGGCGATGGGCATCAATTAAAGCTTCGTCACTACGGGCCATCTAGCCAATTTACTCCTTCTATGGTTGTGACGACTGACAAAACCAAGTAGTTGACACGAAACAATAATATTCTTGTTTTGCCATTTCTGCCTCCCACAACATCTTATTTTATAAGCAGTTGCAGCATTTTTAATTGTCTTGACACGATACCGACCAGGAAATTGCAAAACGGCTTCACAGCCATATTTTTTATTTATCATGCACTTGTTATTATATCATTTTCAGGCGACAAGCAAGACAAAAACCCCGAACCCTCGGCATTCTGTAAGCCTTTATTTTTCAAAGAGTTACGCTTTTTTGTATCCCCAAATTAAAACCGCCGTGTTATAATTTATAACTCCATTATACACAAAGGCTTACGTTGAGAAGGAGGATTTAGCCATACATCGATGGCGGTAAAGCGGTTTTTTCTATTGCAAGTTTTTGCGTCTTGTTTATAATGAGCGACTTATATATTAAGATGCGCGCAGGTAATTTAGCGTTCTATTGTCCGGCGCATTATTGTACAGAGACGTATTGTCTAAAGGAGACGACAAGAAATGGAAGTTTCAAAATGGGAAATTTCAATGCTTTTGTCGGATACAGAGCCGTTGAGCGGAGATCAGTTTTTAAAATTGTGCCATGAGGTACACCAGAGCGAGAGCAAACGGATAGAGTTTGCCGATCTGCTGCACAAAAGAGTTAAGAAGGATGGTACCTCGCTGGCCGAGGATAGTGTAATGTCTTTGAAAGTGGCTCAGGGACTTTCTGTTTTGGGCAAATATGCCGAGGCGATCGATTGGCTTGACAAGGCAGGTTCTGGTAAACAGCAATCTTATCTCAAGGCGTGCTGCCTGCGTGAATTGGGCCAATATGACCAGGCTGTAAGTGAATTTGAACAAGCCGAGAGCAAGGGGCACGACAGCTTTGATGTGGCGGTGTCAATAGTGGGTTGTATTCGTCTGATGGGGAATCTGGAAGAAGCCCAAAAAAGGCTCAAGCGCATTTCCCGGATCGGAGATATCCGCTCAGAATACCATTTTCAACTTGGCCGACTGAACGAGGCACAAGGCCTTTATGGGGAAGCCATCGATGAGTATGAACGTGCGGTCGCTCTGGATGGTGATCATCTGGAGGCGTTGTTTCGTCTGGCGTATATGCACGACCTTTACAGCGACGAGGGAAAAGCCATTGAGTATTATCAACAGTGCATTAACAGGAACCTCGCACCGGTAAGTGCGTTACTGAATCTGGCGGTACTCCACGAAGACAGGGAAGATTATTATTCGGCTCTCAGTTGTGTCAAAAAAGTGCTCAGAGCGTTTCCGAATCATAAACGGGCCAGGATGTACTTAAAAGACATCGAATCCAGTGTGACCATGTATTATGATGAGGATCAGGAGCGCCGTGTTGACCGCCGTAATAAAGTTCTGGAGATACCGATATCCGATTTTGAGTTGTCGGTTCGAAGCCGCAATTGCCTCAAGAAAATGAACATCAAAACTCTTGGCGATCTGCTGCGGGTGACCGAAACAGAATTACTGGCGTACAAAAACTTCGGTGAAACCAGTCTGCAGGAGATAAAAACTATCCTGACCTCCAAGGGGCTGCGTCTGGGCCAGATGCTGGAAGAACATAAAACCACCACAAGTGACGATTCTGACCAGCTTCAGCCAGCGGAGGAGCAAAATGAAGTTTTGAGTATATCGGTAAACCAATTGCAAATGTCAGTTCGATCCCGCAAGTGCCTGGAGCACCTGAACATTGAGAATATCGGCGATCTTACCAGATGTACGGAGGCGGAGCTTTTAGGCTGTAAAAATTTCGGCATGACCAGTCTGAATGAAATAAAACAGGCCCTGAGAAAATATGGCCAGTCACTACGCCGACTCGAAGATTGATAATGCGTTTCAAGAACATCATGAAAAAATCGTCATTCCGACCGGGTCGATGTATTGGCGGGTGGCCCGGCGGAACGTGGCAATCGCCGGGTGTTGGGGCAATGAGATCGGGAGACAGGCCGTTGCAGCCGGTGTCTATCGATGCGGGTGTTTTTGCGGACGGCAAGTCAGTTGGAACCGAGTTGTCAGCAAGCCCGTTACCGAGGCGAATTCTGGTGTTGTTGCGAGCGCATTGATGAATCCAACATCGCTGATAGTCACGGTGAGGTTTTAGGTTTTTTATGTTCGCCTTTACCGTGACAGCACAAAACAATAAGAACATGGCCCGTTGCGGCCGATTACAGACCCCGCACGGCCTGGTCGAGACGCCGGTTTTTATGCCGGTAGGTACGCGAGGAACGGTTAAAGGTATTTTACCGCGGCAGTTGCGTGAAGCCGGCGTGCAGATGATATTGGCCAATACGTACCACCTGCTTCTGCGGCCTGGAGCACAGGTGGTCCGAGACCTGGGAGGACTGCATCGGTTTATGGGCTGGGACGGTCCGATACTGACCGACAGCGGCGGCTTTCAGGTGTTTTCACTGAAGTCGCTCAGGCGTATCGGCCGCGACGAAGTGGAATTTGCCTCGCATATTGACGGTGCGCGAGTAAGACTTGGCCCCGGAGTTGCTACGCGAGTACAGAACCAACTGGGCGCTGATATAGTCATGGCGTTCGATGAATGTGTGGAATTGCCGTGCTCACGGGAACGAATGCAGGATGTGGTGGACCGAACGATTCGATGGGCTGGTCAGTCGAAGGCGGCACACGAGCGAGACGACCAGTGGATGTTTGGTATCGTCCAGGGCGGCACCGATAAACAGTTGAGAAGTTACTGTTGTGAAAAGTTAATAGAGTTGGATTTTCCCGGCTATGCCATTGGCGGCCTGAGCGTAGGTGAAAGCCACGAACAGATGATCGAGACAGTGGCGTTTACCGCCCCGCTGTTGCCGCAAGAGGGGCCGCGTTACCTTATGGGCGTAGGTACTCCTCGCGATCTGGTGGCGGCTATTGGAGCTGGTATAGATATGTTCGACTGCGTTATGCCGACGCGAAATGCCCGGCATTCCAGCGCGTTTACCCGCAGTGGAACGCTCAAGCTGAGAAACGAGCAATATAAATTACAAACCGCCCCGCTGGATGAAGAGTGTGATTGTTATACCTGCCGGAACTTTTCCCGCGGTTATCTGCGGCATTTGTTCATGGTGGATGACAAACAGCCGGAGATAGCCGGGCCTGTTTTGGTTTCGCTGCACAATATCGCGTTTTTCCAGTGGCTGATGGCCCAGGCCCGAGCGGCCGTTAGTGAAAATCGCTACGAAGACTGGGCCCGACAGTGGGCCGATTATGACATAGACAGAAAAAATAACAACGATGTTTGATTTTTACGGAAGGAATATCAATGGAAGATTTTTTACTATTAGCACAGGGTGAACCGGCGCCGGGCGCAGAATCGGCTACGGAAGGCGCCGCGACAAACCACAATGAAAGCATAACCAAACAGGACTCGACAAATGATAACGGCACGGCCAAACAGCCGCCCAGGGGAGGTCTGTTTGATTCCAGTTTCGTCTGGGTAATGCTGCTGATGTTTGCGGTGATCTATTTTGTGATGATGCGTCCCCAGAAAAAGAAACAGCAGCAACATAAAGACATGCTGGGTAATCTGAAAAAGAATGACCGGGTACGGACCATCGGCGGTATTATCGGGACCATTGTCGATGTTCGCGACGACGAGGTGGTGCTCAAGATCGATGAATCGACCAATACCAAGATACATCTGGTGCGAAGTGCTGTCAGCACCGTTTTTAGCGAAGAGCAGGGAGATCAAAGGAGATAATAAACCAGGAGATCGGCAGGTGCGGTTCTGGGGCAACTACCCCAGGGTGTCTCTGCGAACCAACAGTTTTTGAACAGGCAAAAATTAATGGCAACAATTGGTAAAAATCAGAAGTAAAAGGCGATTTTATGAACAAGAATCTATTTTGGAAATTCAGTTTTGTGGGTTTATTGATAGTAATGTGCATTTTGAGCGTTTATCCTCCCGGGAAGAAGCTCAAGCTGGGAATCGATCTGGCCGGTGGTACGAGTCTGCTTTACCGGATTGACACTACCGATCTGAACGATTGGGAAAAACGTGAGATCGCTCAGACGATGATTCGCATTTTACAGCAGCGTATCGATCCGGGTAACAAACGCAATCTTGTTTGGCGTCCGAACGGTAATGACTGTATCGAAATCCAGATGCCGCTGGCTGAGCAGGCAACCATAGATCTCCGCAAAGCGTATCAGACAAAATGTGATGCCGTGGAGAATCAGAACCTGAATATGCGTTTGGTACGTCAGGCGCTGGTCAAGCCGGCTGGTATGAGTCAGGCTGATTATCAGGATAAGCGCCAGAGGGAGTTTGACAAACTCGCCGGCGGTTCTGAGGGCAACAGTCGTCTGGAGTTGCTGAAGAAACTGGGCGAGGCCCAGGATGCCCTGACGGAAGGCAAGGCCCGGCGCGAAGCGGCACTGGAAGCTGAAAAAAAACTGAGCGACAAACTCGACGAAGCTAAAATCAACCTGGCCGGTGTCGATGCCCTATATCAGCAATGGAATCAGTTGGACGATCCGAACCGGACCATACAAACAGATCGCCTGACAAAAGGAGACGACAACAACAAAACCCTGGTCCTGGAATACATCAAAACGCGTCAGGAACTGGGCCAGGCACGTAAGGCCATTAGCCAGAAAGAGGAAGGTCTCGAGGACAAGAAGAAACAGGCACTGATGGACCTGGAGAACGCCAATATTGACCTGACCCGGCTGGAAAAATTTCTCGATAAAACAAAAAAACGTACGGAAGAAATAGAACAGTTTAAAAGCGGTCATCCCGAAGCGGAGGTGTTGATCGACGAGTTGGTCGCGGCCTACGATGCTTACGCTAAAATAGCCGGCCGGCTCGATGATCCCGAAGATCTCAAACGTCAGTTGCAAGGCTCGGGTGTGTTGGAATTTCGCATTCTGCCGCAGGTGACCGAGACCGACCGTAAGTTATCAGAGGGCGAAATCAAGAACTTTATGGATCGGCTGGAACAATATGGTCCCAAAAAAGCCAGTGACGAAAATTATGTTTGGGAAAAAATCAAAAACCCCGATGAGTTCAAAACCAGCGGCACCATTACCGGGGTTTTCGCAGAGGAGCGGTATGTTCTGACATCGAACCAGCCGGATGAGGCTTTGCTGCATGTGACCGCCGGCGATGTCTGGCGGCTGGAAAAGGCCCGGATTGGTACCGACAGCCTCGGCGGCTGGGCGGTAAACTTTAATTTTAATGAGATCGGGGCGAATCTCTTCTGGAAACTGACCAAAAATAATATTGATCGGCCTTTATGCATCCTTCTGGATGACGAGGCCATTTCAGCTCCTAACATTAATTCTGCGATTCGCGAGTCGGGACAGATCACCGGCCAATTCAATCAGTTAGAGGCGCAAGACCTGGTCGATAAGCTGAACGCCGGTTCACTGCCGGCGAGACTGGGTGACGAGCCAATCAGCGTCAACACGATCGGTCCGACAATGGGTCGTGACAACCTTCGGTCTAGTCTCATCGCCGGCAAATACAGTCTGATAGTGGTGGTTGTTTTTATGATACTCTACTATCATATCGCGGGTTCTCTTTCGGCTTTGGCTCTGGTTTTGAACCTGCTGATAGTTATCGGTGTTATGGCTTTCAGCCGGGCTACGTTTACTATGCCGGGTATCGCCGGGCTGATCCTGACTATCGGCATGGCGGTCGATGCCAACGTGCTGATTTTCGAGCGCATTCGTGAAGAACAGGCCCGCGGCTCTTCTCTGCGAATAGCGATCAAAAACGGTTTCGATCGCGCGTTCCGCACCATTTTTGACTCCAACGCCACGACTGTTCTTGTCGCTTTGATTTTGTGGATTTTTGCCTCCGAAGAGGTCAAGGGCTTTGCCCTGACATTGATGATCGGTCTTGTCAGCAACTTATTCACCGCCGTGTTTGTGACTCGTATGGTATTCGATTTTCTGACCAGCCGCGGAATTATCAAGAACAATTTGTCCATGCTGCATATTATCGAAAACCCCAAAATCGATTGGCTGGGCAAACGGACCATATTCTGGACCATCTCCGCTCTGCTGGTACTGGGCAGTTGGGTGGTCTTTCTGGCCCGCGACGAAACCAATCCCAAGTACGCAATCGAATTCACCGGCGGTACCAGTATTCACGTAATACTTACTGAAAAAGGCGTCAACGAGTGGCTGACGGACCAGGACAAACAACTCACCGCCGAGGACCAGGCTTTGGTCCTGCGCGAAAAAATAGAGCAGGCGGTCCGTAACGAAACGGACAATCCTCTGTTAATGGCGGCGGGGGTTCAGCGTATCGGCCCTGCCGAACAGCATAGGTTCGAGATCGTCACCACCGAAACCAACCGGGTTGAAGTAACCCTTAAGTTGGACGAGAAAAATAAAATGACCGCAGTGGAAATCCAGGACGCACTTCGCCTGGCTGCGGCGAATCTCGGAGACCGGCGCATGGAATCTGCAACCGTACAGGAACAAGCCTCCGCAGGCACCTTTCTCATAGAAACCAAACAGACCGCCCTCGATAAGATCAACAGCGTTTTGGAGCAGGCTTTGCCGATATCCAAATATAACTATACGGAGACAAAGAAAACCAATAGAATTGTCAGTGATGCAATATTTAGTGCCTTGGGTGATAAACTCGATGTGCTTGCCGACCTGGCGCCGACTTACGTGGCTGGCGAGCCGATTACGGATGAGTTGATCAGTCAAAAACCATACCTGAGTGAATTTACGGGCGGGTTGTACCTGAAATATAATTTCGGCAGCGACCGAACCGAAACGCTGGACCGACTCCAAAGACGCCTGACACAAAGTCGCTTCAAGAGTGAATTCGAACAGTTCGGCCATGAGGAAGCCCATTTGTTCGCTCCCGACAACAACAGCGAGGGACCGGACGACATGTTGCAGGGGATCGAACTGGCGGTGATCTCAAAGGACGTTGTCTATGAAGGCAGCAGGGACGAGCCGTGGACCAAATTCGAAGCCAACGAAACCGAGCGGTTTACACAACTGTTACAGTGGCAGACTTCTCTGCCGCAGGTGACGCAGATCGATCCTTCGGTGGGCCATAAGAGTATGAACGACACCTTGATCGCGATTGTTGTTTCAATGCTGGCAATTATCGTCTATATCTGGATGCGTTTTGGTGACGCGCGGTTCGGCATGGCGGCGGTCGTGGCGTTGATACACGACGTTAGTATCACGATGGGATTGGTGGCGGCCTCGGCGTGGCTGGCCAAAACTTCGGTGGGTAATCTGCTGTTGATCAGTGACTTCAAGATCGATCTGCCGATGATCGCCGCGTTCCTGACTGTAATCGGTTATTCACTGAACGACACCATTGTAATATTCGACCGTATTCGTGAGAATCGTGGCAAGTTAGCTACGCTCTCGTCAAATATCATCAACAGTAGTATCAATCAGACCCTCTCCCGAACCTTACTGACCGGGACGACTACTCTGTTTGTGCTGGTGATCATGTACATCTGGGGCGGAGCAGGTCTGCGAGGCTTTAATTATGTGTTGATTATCGGTATAGTGATAGGTACTTACTCCTCGGTCGGAATTGCCGCCCCGTTGCTGTACATGTACGGCACGAAAGCGGGAGCAGACGTTACAGATAAATCGTCTAATAATAGTAAATGACCGCAAGGTTGAGGGAGGATCCGTTTATGAAAAACGACATAAAAATAGGTGTTGTGCTGGGTATTGTGATAGTAGCGGTAGCGATATATTTCTTTGTCTCCGGCAATGATCAATCCGATTCTCGTTCTCCTGACACCAACCTGTCGCCAGGTGAACGACCGTCGGTTGTGGAACCGGAACCTGCTTTGCCCGTCGGGCAGAAAAGTGTATCTCCAGCCCTTGACAAACTGCCTGTTATCGAAGCGCCGCAGGTGGAGCCGCCAAAACCACCGACCGTAGAGCGACCAAAGCCGCAGTCCGAACCTGAGCTGGCCAAGCCGCAACCCCGATACCACATAGTAGCCAAGGGTGAAAACCTCTACAAAATATCCGAACAGTATTACGGCCACGGTCAGCACGCCAAGGTGATTCTCAACGCCAATCGGAACATTATCACCGATCCTGACAAACTTCAGCCGGGGTGGAAACTGAGAATTCCCTACCCGGAAGATATTATCGGTCGCTGACCGGGCCGGAGAGGTTAGTCATATCTTTTGGCGAAGGCTATGTTCCTGGTCCGCTGGGGCGGTACGGCATACTCACACGCGGCTTACCAGTGTTGGCAGGCAAGTATGTCTGAGCTTTGTAAAACCGCGCCACTGGCGAGCGAACCGGGGAAGTTAATCACCTCTTTTGACTCATGCGGAGATTTTGCCGAGTTATCACCATAGAGCGACAAGGCTTGATGGTTGGTTTGTTGGAGTGTTGTATGAGTCCAGTGCAAATCGCTGCCGCGACAGTTGAAACTTCTGTTAGCAGGAGGCAATCTCTGACTATCAAGCGTTGCCATGGTTTGGGCAATGTTGTTTGTCTGCTGCCGGTGCTGGCCAGGCTCAGAGATCAGGGCTATACAATTAGAATGGTTATTCGCCCGGAATGGCTTCATACATTTTCAATGCTGATGCCCGAGATTTACTGGACAGATCGGACTGAAGATGATGCCGTTGATTTGGATGAACTGACCAGTTCCCTTCAACCGACCGAACACCGAACCGATGAATTGGGCCGACTGCTGGGGCTGAATCCGCCTTTTCGGTCCCCTCATCTGGTTGTCCCGGAGGCATGGACGGAACCGTTCGACAGCTTGGCCGGGAGTATCGTTTTTGCGCCGGAAGGAGGCCATCCTTCCCGAACCTGGCCCACGGAAAAAGCTGCCATGCTCAGGGAATATCTCCAGGACGAAAAACTGGTGTTGATTGGTATCGATCCTCAGCCGGAAATACCATGCGACCAGGACCTGCGCGGACAGTTAGAGTTGCACGAGTTGTTGGGTGTTTTGACAGTTGCCGATACGGTGGTGACCATGGATTCCGGTGTATTGCACTTGGCGGCGGCGTTGGGTACGCCTGCCGTGGCTATCTTTGGCGGGGTAGATCCGGATTTCAGAGTTCGCCAGGACCAGCGTGTGGTGGCCATGCAGACATCTCTCGATTGTTGTCCATGCAACAAAAACGAAATTTGTTCCGGCAGATTCCCTTGTGTCCGCAGCGCCGAGCCTGGCGATGTGATATATGCTATTCAAATGGCCCGAAAGACCGAGAAACGATTGCTATATGCCGTACCGGCAAAAAAAAACGGCCAAAACGCACATACTTAACCAGGAGCAGTATGGTAATAAATCAGCGATCTCGGGCTATGGCTTGATAAACCTTGTATGTCTGATTCGCACATTTTTCCCAGGTAAAATTTGCGGCATGGGTCAGACACTCCTGTCGTTTTTCGGGATTGTCAATATCGTTCTCCAGGGCGGCGGTTATTGTGGCGGCGATATCTTCTACACTGTAGGGGTCGAACAATCGGCACACCTGACCGGCGACTTCCGGAATGGCCGAGGCATTCGAACACACCGCCGGGGTGCCGCAGGCCATTGCTTCCAGGGGAGCCAGGCCGAACCCTTCGTACAAACTGGGGTGAACTACCAACGTAGCCAGGTTATATAGATGAGGCAAATCTTCGTTGCCTACCGAACACAGGAATCTCACCTGATTTTCGATTTTCAGTTTGTTTGCCTGAGCAAGCAGCTTTTGGGTATCGGCGGTAATCGGACCGGTCAGGATCAGGGGAAAGTTTTTTCGCAGACTATCGGGCAATTCGGCCAGGGCCTGCAAAAGACGCCCCAGGTTCTTATGAGGCTTATGATTACCGGTATAGAGCATAAATTTTTTCGGCAGATGATACTTTTCGCCGGTACGTTTCAAAAGTTGATCGTCCCGGACAGGGCAGAATTCCCGGGAATGCCCCTGACTGATAACCACAATTTTTTCCGGCGGAATTTTCAGGTGCTCAACAATATCTTTTTTGGTATTTTGCGATATGGTGATAATCCGCCGGGCACGGCGGGCATTTTGACGGGTGACAAACTTAAAGTAAGCGCGTTTAGCCGGTGAACAGTATCCCGGCAAAACCAGTGGATACAGATCATGAATGGTTACCACTAACGGTATCCGCCGCATACCCAAAGGCGAATCGAAATGCGGATAATGATATACGCACGCGTCGTCGCGAACTCCCAAAAACTCTATATGATGGCGAATGGACAAACAACCGCAATGCACCGGTCGGTAATCTATCTGGGCGGTACCTGCTTGGCTGGGATGTTCTTGTTGTAAGTGCTGTATAATTTCCTGCTGAGGTACGCTCCATGGATTATGGTATATCCGCCATTGTGTTTCAGGATGATCCCGAACCAGTATCCAGATCAACTGGGAGACATACGGCCAACTTCCACCGGGCAGATGAGCAAAACGCAGATCATAGCTTATCTTCATAACCACCACAAGTGCCGCTGGGGTGGCCCCCCGATTTTCAGACCTTACGTTTCCGTTCCTTACAGCGGCAATTCAAAACTACCTTTCGGGCGCAACCCTACCGGTTTGCCCAGTATCTCAGCCAAAACAATAGCTTGAACCAGACCGTCCTTTTGCTGCAAGATCGTTTGTAAACGTTCGGTCGATGTCAATTGGGCGTACGATCCTTGACTTGCCGCTGCCCTTTTGCGATCCAACATGGCACCTTCTCTTGTCGATAGCATTTGTTTCCCGGCCAAGGTCTTAGTGGAAGTTCGCTTTGCCATGGCGGCTTCCGGCGCAGACGTAGCAGTTTGGATCGCTGCCGCCGCGGCAGCGGAGGCAGGTCTTTGAACTGGTTTTCCGGCAGGAACCTGTTGCACTTTGAACTGGGGCTTGGGCCGGGGCGCCGCCGGAGGTGGGACAGATGTCCTTTGAGGCCGCCCGGGCCCAGGAACACTCGTTGGGAAACGGCCCGGAGACTCCACACGACGCGGCGATTCTTGACGAGTCTGACTCGGACGAGGCTCCTGTTGGCGAGTCTGAGCCGATTGTGTTTTGCGCGCATAGCTTGGTAGCGGCTTAGTTCGTTTGGAAGGCTGTTCCTGCTGCCGAGGAATTTGGGGCTCTTGCGGTTTCTTCCCGGGCCCCTTGCCTTTGAACAGACCGCTCAATACATACAGGCCAAACACGATGATCGGTACTATCAGTTGGCGCAAACGACCTGATTCGTCCTCCTGTTGCGGCTGGGCCATTGCTAATAATGTCAAAATCTTTGACAACATTACATCATTGCTCCGAACTGTCAACTAATCTTACTTCTTGATTGGATTATCTTCATCACTTCGACCGATCGATTCTCTCATACCGGTATCGGCCCTGATGTTTTTCATGCGATAATAATCCATAATACCCAGGTTGCCGCTGCGGAACGCGTCGGCCATTGCCTTGGGCACTTCCGCCTCGGCAAGCACGACCTTGGCCTGGTTTTCCTGTACCAGGGCTTTCATTTCCTGTTCACGGGCTACCGCCATGGCACGGCGGCCTTCCGCCTCAGCCTGACGCATCTGCTTGTCGGCCTCGGCCCGTTCGGTTTCCAGCAGAGCGCCAACATTGGCAACATCGCGAACACTGGCCACGCTGACATCGGCAATGTCGATAGAGACAATTTCAAATGCCGTCTGGGCGTCGAGTCCGCTGGAAAGCACTTTTTTGGAGATACGGTCGGGATTTTCCAGCACGTCTTTATATGTTGTCGAGGAGCCGATGGCACTTACGATACCCTGACCTACGCGGGCGATGATGGTATCTTCGGTCGCTCCACGCACCAGTTGGTTGATATTGGAACGAACGGTTACGCGGGCCTTAACCAACAGTCTGATACCGTCCTTGGCCACCGCGTCCAGCATACCGGTTGAAGACGACTCGGAGATTGGGCAATCGATGATCTTGGGCTTGACGGTAGTCTGTACCGCATCGAGAATATCCCGGCCGGCCAGGTCGATAGCACGAGCCACATCCAATGTCAGAGCGATCTTGGCCCGGTGAGACACGATCATAGCCTTGACCAGATCTATTACATGGCCGCCGGCAAAGTGATGCGCCTGCAGTTCGGCAAAGTTCAGGGGCAGGTTAGCTTTGTGTGCAATAATAAGGGCGCTAACACATGTCATCATGTCTCCGGGATCGCGGCGGACCAAAAAAACGCTTTCCAACGCACGGGTCGAAAGAGCTTCAATCCCAGCCTGCACCGCTGAAATACGGGCGCTGACTATCAGTTGCGACGGGACTCTTCGTAGCGACATGCCGATCAGATCAAAAAACGTTACCCTCGCGCCGCTGGACAGCGCCTGAATATATATTTTTATGAAACTGCCGAAAACGAAAACTATCGTCAAACAAATAATACCAAGAATAATTACGCCCACCCACGCCAGTGGTTTCATACCTGCTGCTAACATAATCATATCCATTGTAACGCACTCCTGTTTTATTAAGGTCAAAAATTACCCACAACTTCTGTTACGTCTTTTCTTGTTCATTAACTACTATACTGTTGCCTTCCAGGTTAACGACAATAATATCAACTCCCAGCCCAATCATCTCTCCTTCTGCCACTACACTGTAGCGTTCTCCTTCAATTTCCGCTATCCCTGACGGCCTCAGGGGCGTGACGGTCTTACCGGTTTTCCCCATCAGTTTGCTGTAATCTCCATCACTGACCCCGGCGCTGCCGCGTTCGGAGACGGTTTCTGTTTCCGGCTTCAATATCATCCTGCGACCAACCGGCGTCCTGGGAAACACTTTCAGACCGAGAACAATTGTTACCGGCACTAAAACGGCCGTAATGGCCAAAAAAACCACACCCGTGTCCGCGCTCTCTCCAAAGGCCATGACAATAGCGCCTATGATGGCCCCTGTGGACAAAATGGCTAATATCCCTCCGGAGGGAAGCAGCACTTCCATGAAGGCCAGTACAATACCCAAGATCAATAACAGAACCGCGTATGTCAACATTTACTTATACCTATCCCATTTGCCTATCTACTCATTCACTCATTCACTTCCTTAACTACTATACTGTTTCCTACAATATTGACAACCTTAATTTTTCTCTCACTTTCTATCATTTCTCCTCGTGATACCACATTAAGGCGTTCCCTGCCGAATCGGCCGAGGCCCGAGGGGCGCAACGGACTCAGACTGATACCCTCGTCTCCCACTACTACCGGTGGCTCCGGAGCGGGGGCTGCCTGCCTGCCGGAACGTACCTCGACCGAGTCCTGCGGCCTTGACAGGATCAGTCTGTTGGCCACGGGAATATGCGGCAGATAGCGGGCGATAAAATACGCGCCCACAAGGAAGCCCGCGAACCCTCCCAGCAGACCATACAAATTATGCTCAAATTCCCGCCAGTCAGGTTCCGAAACGGGCAGCGGAAACTCGTCCGGCCTGTTGGTCACCATCATCGCCGCCAAAGCGAAGATCATCATCAGAGTACCGCTAATACCGGCAATTCCAAATCCAGGTATCACAAACAATTCCAGCAGAAGCAATCCCATCCCGATCACGAACACCGCGATCTCCCACCAGTTAGCCATCCCGATAAGGAATTTGCTGCCAAACAGAATCAGCAATGCCGCCACCGCCACCGCGCCCGGCAGCCCCAGACCGGGACTGTTAAGCTCAGCGTAAATCCCCAAAAGAGCGACCATAAGTAAAACGCCGCTTACCGCCGGGCTGGTCAGCCAGCGGACCAGCTCTTCAGACCAGTTGGTCTCCATGATCTCTGGCGGACGCGAAAAACTCACCTTGTCGCGATCTTCCAGAAACGCCAATACCTCCCCACGAACACGTTCATCCAGTCCCTCCACCACCACGCGGGCCAGGCCGTATTCAAGAGCTTTGTCCGCAGAAAGAGTAAGCAACTGATCCTTGCTGACAACGCATTTTTTAGCTTCCAGATCGTAATTGTAGTCGTCACGGGGCAAATCATTAGTCTCAAAATATTCATTTTTACCTGTTCGCAGGTTCTTCACCTGATACACTTCAATATCAATGCTCACCATGGCCTTGCACAGGGCGATCGGATAACCGTTGGTCTTGGCCGCGTCCTCGAAATAGCTGCGCAGCGGGCTTTCCATCTTTTCCCGTTCCACCCCTTCGAGTTTGCCGCCCATCATGATCGGAGCGCAATCGCCGATCTGCGTGTTCGACTTCATTATAATGTCCTGACAGGCCACGCTGATCAGAGCACCGGCGGAAATCGCTTTAGTCCGCACATACGCCACGGTATGAGCCTTTTTGGCCACTTCATGCATAAAGTAGTTCCATATCTCAATGGCGCTATCGACCCGACCGCCGAATGTGTCTATCTCGTAAATAATATAGGTCGCTCCCCCAGCCAGGGCTGTCTCTGTCCGCCGCTTGATCGATTCATACAACCCCTCGTCCACCATCTCCGAACAAACTATAAAAACCGCTTTGTCAGACTTATCCGCAAACGCATCCTCTTTTACTATTGCCGGATCAGATTCTTCTTCAATTCCTCCCTCAATGGTTTGCTTTTCAGTCTTTATTTGTTCGGTTGTCTCTGGTTTTGGAGTCAGTTTCACAAGATTTACATCCAGCACACGTGCCAATTCATCTTCGTCCCCGGCCAGATACTTCACCAAAGCGATCTCCTGCGCCTTTCGTCCGCTCAGCAGCAGCACCTCATCTGCCCCAACCAGCGGACCACCCCCAGCCATCTGCCAGGGCTGATCGCTGCGCTGTACGAGTTGCTCAAAACCGGCCTGGTCCACCAGCTTTTTTTCACTACCACGAACTATCTCATACAAAATCGTTTGTTTGCGCACCATTGCCTCTGCCAGCAGTAGATCATGGCCGCCGGCGCGGGCAAAATTGGTTATCATATTTACCACACTCTGCTCATCGACCAGCGATGAACTGATCTCCTGACCCTCCATGCTTTTGGTTTTTGTGGGACCTGTCACCTGGCCCAGTTGGGCGAACTCGTCCGCCACGATCTCACGGCATGCAAAAACCGCCAGCATACTCATACCGGTAGCTTCCTTGGGTACAAACGCTGCCGTGCGAATCTTCTTTTTGGTCGCCAGCCGGGCGATATCGCGGGCCAGATCGGAGAAACTCTCAAATGAACCGCCCTGACTGGTAAAACGAAATATGACAGTGGCAATACCTTCCTCCACCGCCCGATCGATCTGACCTCTGACATTTTGGAGATTCTCACGAGAGAACCCAAACTGCCGAACACCGGTTTGCGAACCTATATTGATAATAGTAGCACTATTGTCAGCCCTAACCTTTTCCGTCACACTCTCCACCGCACCGCCCGTTGCGCCATCCGCCACACTGTCCGTCACGCCGTCCGTCACGCCGGCTTGAGGCCAAAAAAACAGGCAAACAACTGCCAGAATCCCAATAAACAGTAATTTCCGCGATCTTTCCATCATAAATGACTTCCTGAAAAATCCTCCGGTTTGACCGATCTTGCTCATACCCTCAAAAAAACACACAAATTTTCCCTGCTCAGCGTATTCTAACTACGGTTACCACCTATAGCAAGGAGATTATGACGGTTATTCATATACTTCTAACTCCTTAGAACACCTGGTTTTACAGCAAAAACAATTTGCTAAAAAGCACATTCTGGGCTTAAACAAATGAGTTAACTTTCGCGGTTTTTCGACCCAATTTTAACTCAACAGGCGTGCTGATCAAACATGGTGAACGTGTTAAGGCAATACCCAGGACACACTATTGGCGATTAACTTCTGAAAAGGCTTCTTCTTATATGAGTCTGGCCAGTGGGCCGGCAAAATAACGGCGACACGGCCACTTCCATAATTTTTAGTCCACACCGACGGATACTCAATATCAGTGCCTTTTTGTTTTGCCACGGCTAAAAGTCGGCAATCTTTTGTCAGCGGCGTAGATTGATAAAGTTCGCTGTGTGTTTCGAATGTATCGGGTAGCGTACTTGTAACAGGATGATCTTTATCTGTCACTCTCACATCCAGCATTATATCGACATCATCATGTTTAATAAATACCGCGCCATATAGCTCTCGAATATCCTGCCATTCAGGAAACGAATAATACGAAGCATGTACAGCCACTACACCGGCGCCATTTCGAACTTTTTCAAGCAGTGTGGTTTTTTGAGCATCGGTTAAAACGCCATCAGCAGATTCGAAGCAGTGATTCATAATTATCACATCAAAATTTGAGCTATCCAGGAAACTGCCGTCGGTTACAACTTCGATATCTATGTTGAGATATTTCGGCAGAAATTCAGTCATGATCTCGGCAAAGGCGTCAAAATCATGTGCAAATCCACCTACCCATAAAACAGCTTTGCGTTTTCCGCTCCTGGGGGGTGTGCCGCATCCGCCGGATGCCAATATGCCCCCTACGGTTCCGGCAATAGCGAAGGAACTGTTTCGTAAAAAATCGCGGCGTGAAATATTGAACCCATTCATAGTCTTTTCCTTTATTCTACGGCACTGCCGATCCTGTGTTTACCGTGGCAATCGGTACAGACAGGATATCGATCGAACCCGGCAAGTTTGGAATCAGAGATTTTGTGCTTTTTGTGACATTCCATACATGCCCGGTCAACCTGATCACGGGTATATGTAATATCGGGCTTAGTGGCTCCGATATCTTCATCATTGGCATGTCCGGCACTTATACCATGACACTTTATGCAGGTAACACCCTCGCTAAAATGAGTCTTACTGATCGTTTCACCTACAAAGGTGATATGGCATACATAACAGGCCGCATTAACGCTCATGGGATCGATCTGGCCGGAAGGCTGGGCAAAATCCGAGTGGGACGTTTCAGTTTCAACAGGCTTTTTGCACGAACATGAATGAAAAAAAAGCGGCAAGCCAATACTTGAAATCGCCAAGAGCAATTTTCTTGTCATACTGTTTCCCAGTGCTTTAACCAGTGATACTCCGGTGTAATATGATCGCGGTAGTTTCGAGTGCATTTATCAATAGCCGCTATATCGGCATCTGTCATGGGCTTATCTTTTTCGTAGGAACCTTTTACATTTTCTTCAAGCTGTTCAGAGATATTTACGCCGGGAATAACCGCGGATATACGAGATTCTTTCAACATTGTTTTCAGCAGGATATGTGCCTTCGGATCGACCTTGCCCTCGATTTCTTGTGGCTTTAGGCCGAAAGTCGTTCCAGCGCCAAAGGGCTTTAGGCCAATGACCCCCACATCTTTTTTCTTTGCAAGTTCAAGCAAGCTGGCTCCGCCAAATTCTTTGGTCAGGAAAAGATACGGAAAGATTATCACGGAAAACTGAGGATACTCATTCAATACCCGGCGGAACACTTTTGGGTTATGAGCCGAGATACCCAAATAACGAACCTTGCCGGCCTTCTTGACCTCTTCAAAAACATCAACTACCATATCCAGTACCTTATGGCTTACCATATACATAGTGGCAAGATTCGTTTGACCCTCACCCCACGTTGCCCCAACAGGCCGCCACATATCCAGATAATCGGTCTTATAGCCCTTTAGGCGATCATCAATGGATTTGAGCATACCTTCTTTAGAAAGTTCTTTCTCATACTCTTCAGTAATCTTCTCAGGCCATGAAGCGAATCCTATATACCAGTTCTTTCTGCGGGCGCCGTCCATTGCTTTGCCGTAAAGGTCACATTCGTCGGCAATATTAGTATCGACGTAATTCAGCCCCAATTCTGTGGCCTTATCAAGAACGTCCCTTCGATTTTCGACACCACCTTTTGTATAGAAACCGCCATGGCCGCCAAGACTTATCTCGGAGATCATTAAATCCGTTTTACCTAAACGGCGATATCCCATCTTCGGGTTATAGCTCAATATCTTTAGGGTGTCGTTTTTCTCTGCGGCACCGGAATTTGCGGCAATCGCACCAGCGGCAGCCGCTGCAGTTATCACAGAAGTCTTATGCAGAAATGTTCGACGTGAAATTTGTTCTTTATCTTTAAAGCGTATCCTCTTCATGTCAGTTTTTAATCCTTTCAGTTTTTCAGTTGCGTTCACTTTGCTTAGGTGATTCGGTGCGGATTCTTGTCCTATTTTATTCGGATGAGTTCCGGGGTGTCCATCGAGGCTTCAATCGCAGCGATCGTTTCGCGGACGCACTTGGCCTTCACGAGCATCAGATCCGGAGGAAAGTCTTTTTCCTCCTTTTCGAAGAAGTGCGCGATTTTGGTCAGTTCCGGAATGGTCGCCTTGGCGTGGGTGCCGTAACTGAGGAGGATCTTCATGATTTCCGGCGTCCGCTCCTGGCTGTCCCAGGGATTCTGATCACGCGTGTATTTCACGCAGGCGCTGATGCCTTCCTCGATGTGGAGTTTGGCCAGGATGCGGAGACCGTCCAGGCGGATCCCGTCGGCAAACATTTCGCCACTCGGCGCCGGTTCGATAACTGCCTGAAGGATGGCGGGAAGCAGTGGCTTGATTTGCTCATAGCTCAACTGCGGATAGATGCCGCTGATAAAGCCGCGGGCGTAACCGTCCTGGTTTTGCAGTCCGGCGACCACGGCTTTGCGGAGCAAGTCCTGGTCCACGCCGTCAAGTGAATGTTTCAGCATCTTTCCAAAGACAGCGACGCATAGATTGCGTTGCTCCATGCCGCGCGGATCTTCGGCAGTGGGTTTCCGGGCGATTCGTTCCAGCAGGATCGGCACCGTGGACATGGCGGGGGCACCAATGTCCGCCAAGGTCTCGGCGGCTTTGATGCGCAGCCAGAGGTCGCTGTGTGAGAGAAGTTTTGTCAATTCCGGCACGGTGGGGGCAGCGGCACCACCCAACTGGGCGAGCGCATCGCAGGCGCCGTAGCGGGATTCCAGGCGCGGGTCGGAAAGCATTTTCACCAGGGCGGCGATCGGTTGCTCGCCTTTACGGCGACCCAGCGCCATAGCGGCGCGAAGACGCACAATCGGCGACCAACTGCCGAGCCTATCTAACAGTTGATCCGGGCTGAGTTTATCGTAGGCGCTGGTGCGATCTCTACTGGTCCAGCCGCGACCATCGAGAATCAGAGCCTTGGCGGCGGCGGCATCAAGCTGCGGCGCGAGTTTCGGTTGTTTGCCGGTGAGCAGGATTTTCTTGAGTGGCATGGCGTAGGCCAACAGATAGCCGCCGGTGCTGTCCCAGCCCGCGTAGCTGTCCTCCTCCCGCTCCGGCGGACCTTGATGGAGAAAAATTCCGTCCGAACCACGTGCAAGGTCGAAATACCATGTGCCAAACTCGCTCATCCACGCGCCCGTCGCCTGGGGGCCCGACAGGGCCACTCCTGGCATGGCCCAGATCACATTGAAATAATTGCCAGTGTGCCCGTAATCGCGCTCCGGCCCGTGGGCGGCCACGCTCATGCGGGAGAAAAACTCTGCGCCTTTCGCCTCGCCGAGCAGGTTGAACATGACCGCAGTCTCCCCGCACACGCCATTGTTCTCGTGATTTTCAAGCCATGGGTTGTGATCGCCATAGGGGATGGCGCCTTTGCCGATGTAAAAACGCAGCAGCTTGGCACTGCGGTCGATCGCCAGATCCAGAGCCGGATCTTTTACGCCCGCCATGCGCGCCATCGCCAACGAAATGGTCAGCGGCACACCGACGGCGTTCATCATCCCGTAGCCGTGAAGTCGGCCGTCGGGCCTAGCGTCAATCCTGTGGCCCCACGAGCCCACTGCGCTTTGACCATGGGCGGCTTCGAGCGCGAGCCGCGTCAAGCCCGGCATGACCGAATCATCGCCCGTTGCGATCTTGTATTCGGAAAGGAACATCACGATGTAGCCATAATGCCATGAGCCCATACCTGCGCTTTTCGCGGCCCACTCGGCTTCCTTCTTGACCAGCGGGAGATAGGCGGGATCGCCGCTGGCTAACAAGGCGAGGGCGTTAAGCGATCGGGGGATGGGGTCCTGCTGCTTGGCATACGAGGGATCCGCCATCCGCCTGGCGAGATCCCTGCACCCTTGTTCGAGAATGCGTTTGGACTTCGGGCAATTGTAGGGAGCGGTGGCGCTGTAAGTTCCGAGCACCGGAAGATTCACCAAGACTTCCGCCGCGCTGCCTGCGCGCCACCGGGTCAGGCTGAGCTTGCCTTGGCCGGCTTCCGATTCGGCAAGGGTCAGGGCCTTGCCCATTTCGGTGCGCGGGTCATAGGAAAACGGCTTGCCGCCGACGCCGAGAATCACGTCGCCGACCGCGACCACGCCGTCAGCGGGAGACCCCTTCTCCAACTGGGTGATCGCAATCTGGCGGGCGTCGGTGGTGTCCATCTTGTCACAAAACATCCAACCACGCAGGCCCGTGGCGCCGAGATTCCAGTCGTGCTTCGCTTGTTCAGGAATCTTTCCGCCTTGGGTGAAGTCGGGAGCGGGCATCTCCCACCAGTTTGCCGCCCCGAAAACCAGGCCGGGCGTAGCTATGCAGCACAGAACCATGATCGCTGCCAATTTGTTTTTTTTCATCAAACTTCCTTTCTTCATATCGAATGCTTTTTCTTAAACTGACATTTCCCATTTAAACGTTTACAAAACATAATTCAGTCCTTTCGAGGCCAATAATTTTGCCAAATTCACCTTGAACTGTCAATGCCTTCCCCAAAACAACCTTTTTGAAACCAACACCACAATGTAAGCCTGGAACGCCTTGATATAACGTTATAATGCCTCGATACAAGCCGACTTCATCGCGGGTCGTGCCTACTTTCCCACGGAACAACCGCAAAAAAACCCACTTTTTCAGCCCGAAAATCCTGTTTTTTCACTTTTTATATTTAACACGAATTCAATCAGGGCGGCGGCAGCGGCTTGCGCGCCCTTCGATTCATAACCTGCGATTCCCAGTCTTGTCCGTAGTTGGCCCACAAAAATGCCGGCTTTGAAGACGGCGTCAAATACCTGTTGTGCGAGTTTTTCGTGCGGCTGCTTATATTGCGGCGGGCCGAAGATGTTTGCAAAATAGCTGTGAACAAGGCCTATCGAAGTTGTTGTGCCTTTTGCCATTGCCGCCCCTTCGCGGAAAACATCCAATGCCCTGGCGGAGGTGTCGAATTTCTCAAGCACCGGATGCAAATCGTCAACCTCTTCATAATTGTTGGCATACAGTATATAATTCACGGGATAGCCACAGAGAATATCGTGTAGCGTGGTAACCGGCAGGACGACACGGGCATTTATCTTTTGCGGGCTCATAATCACAGCACGGTCGATTTGTTCGAAAGCATATCCCTGCTGGAGGTCATCAAGGCGTATAAATGCGCCGACTTCAGTGCCGTATCCGAGCACCTTTCCATCATTTGATATCTCAAACGAACCCATATCGTCAGCGATTATTCGAAACTCTTTGATATAATCTTTTGCGAGGATTCTGAAAGCTTCAATTGATTCGGATTTCCCGGTGGCCGTGTCACCGATAATGACTATATTTGCGTTGTTGCCGTTCTTGAGACCGATTTTGAACATCGCGCCGTGGAATGGCATTCTCCCGCGTTTTATCATAACAATATTGTGCAGAGTCAGTGTCATTTTCTTGAGATAGCCGAAATACCCGAATCTATCTTCTGCGGGCACTGCTGCGATGAGAAGATTGTTTTGTTCATCGTCATAAAATACTGTGGGCAGATCGCCGTATTGTTTCATTGTTTCGGGTTCTGCGCCGAAAAAGTATATGGCCTCAGGTCCGTTTTCAATCTGCTCGTCGGTTGCCAGTTCGAACAGATTTGCCATCGCACAGCCAAGCTCCATAAAAAAATGGTGAAAATATATAAAAATAACAACGCTGCCGACCTGCGCAGGATAGCAAAGCCATTTGTTTTTATCAAAAGTCAGAATCGAGAGTGGGTTTTTGTCAACTTTTTGGAACTCGCCGGTCCTTTTGTTCATGGGCGGATCAATAATCATAGGCGGTGCAATCCAGGCCTGGCGAATAAAGGGAATTTCTCTCAGAATGTTGTGGTACTCTTCAGGTATTCTTGTATTTTTGCCGACGGCGATAAGTCCGACATCACAGCCTGCAAAAATCTGCCTGTAAATACGTGGATGGTTGCCTGTAATGTTTTCACATATATCGCGATACGCTGCCCTTACAATATGTGTCAGCTTTTCAAGGGTGATGTTGAACGACCTGTATGGGCGTTTCTCAAACCTGCTTTTGCCGGGTTCGGAATGCAGTATCACAAAGCGGTCAAACGAACGCCAGTAGTCATAGAGCTTCTCCACGAATTCGTGAAAGACAAGGCGGTTTTCTATATCGAGTAAAAACTTCAAATCCGGCTGCATTTCGACAATTTCCTCAAAGGTGTGTTCGATAAGGCTACGCAATAAATCAATAGTTCTATCCCAGTTGCCGTCCTGTTCATAAAAAGAAACAAAAGGCTCAATAAGAGGGGAGTTCTGTTGCTGCAGGTGATCGCAGTAATTGTTTACCACTTTTTCGAAAATCGGGCTGTGCACAAGCTCATTTGCGGTAGCGCAGATTGAGCCCTGAGAGTGGATGATAACCTTGTTTTTTTCAATGTAAAACTGTTTATTTAACACAGCACCTCCTTGTGAAAATCCCGCTTTTTTTAAAGTAGAAAATTTACGATATCTTTATTATTTTGTCAGCTTCATTTGTTGCAGTTTATTGTAAACTCACAACGCCACGATGTAAAGCTGCAACACCTCGCGATGTAAGCCGACTTTTATATCTTGTAACCGTTCAGGCCCCAAGGGCCTGATTTTCCAGTTTTGCCAGCCAACACAGCCAGCCATAAAACAACAACTTACAGGTAACGTACCCAATTCCCATAGCAATTCCCATAGCAATGTCGAGGATGGTTTTTTTGAAGCCCAGCGACGCGAATGTCCGATTTTGTGCGGCTCGGCCGGGAGCTGTGATTGTTACTTCTTTATTTGCAAGCAGTTAAAAAGAAAACCCTTGTTTTTGAAAATTTTTGACAAAAAAAGCGATTTTTTGCTCGGTTTTTGCACAAAATTATGTGATAATGTTGTGTTCAGTGTTGGTTTTGACGGATTGTTCGGCTTCCAGGACGACTTATAGCAAGCTGTTGTATGGCCGCCGACAAGACCGACCGGATCGGCGGATGTGGCCGCGAATATAATAGAAAGCTCGAATTTGGGGTAAAGAAGAGCTTCTAATGTGAGGGTGGGAAATAATCTCCACTGGCGGATTTGCATGGCCTCCATCCTCGGTGTTGGCGAATGCGATTCTGTCAAATTCCTTAACTGGAACTGGGGCGAGATTGACGCCGACATCAATGGTTAACACCGACATCAAGGTTAACGCCATCGTCGGGTTTAGGGTACAGTTCTGAGAAAGTGCTGTAGATGGGTTCGTATGGAAAAGGAAGACAAAATAAGTAATAATATTGTCGAGGGTATGCTAGAGATAGCCAAAGGCAACGGCTTCCTTCGCTCGGCCAAGCATAAGTTTGCGGTTCGACCGGCCGATCCGGTCATACGTCGGGATATGCTCGGCAGTTATAATCTACGGGAAGGGCTTTTCGTCAAGGCCAGGGTCGGCCCGGGCAAGAAGAAGCGATATGTACAGGTTAGCGAAATCGTCAGTCTTAACGGTCATTCGCTCGACGATTACGTGGAGTTGACACGATTTGACGATTTTGTAGTAATCGATCCGAACGAAATGATACACCTGGAGACCAGCACTGAAAGTTTGGCCGATTGCAGCAAGTCTATGCAGGTGGCAGGTAATCTGAGTATGCGGGTAATGGATCTGCTGACCCCCATCGGTAAGGGCCAGCGAGGCCTGATCGTCTCTCCGCCGCGGACCGGCAAGACTATCCTGCTTCAGCAGATTGCTCACGGGGTTACCACCAATCACCCGGAAATCCACCTGATGGTACTGCTGATCGACGAGCGACCTGAAGAGGTCACCGAAATGAGCCGCAATATCAAAGGTGAAATCATGGCCTCTTCCAACGATAAGACGGTAGAAAGCCATGTTCGAACCGCACGGCTGGCCCTGGAAATGGCTAAGCGACGTGTTGAATTTGGTCAGGACGTGGTGATTCTGCTCGACTCGATCACCCGGTTGGGCCGGGCCTTTAACGCATGGACATCTTCCAGCGGCAGAACCATGAGCGGCGGTCTGGACATACGGGCTTTGCAACTGCCGAAACAGATATTCGGCAGCGCCCGTAATAATGAAAACGGCGGGTCTTTGACCATTATGGCTACGGCCCTGATCGATACCGGCAGCCGTATGGACGAAGTTATCTTTCAGGAGTTCAAGGGTACCGGCAATATGGAACTGGTGCTGGATCGGCAGTTGGCAAACCGGCGAATATGGCCTGCAATTGACATTTCGCAGTCTGGAACCCGTAAAGAAGAGCTGCTGATCGATAGGGCGACGCTGGATAAAATCGGTCGTCTGCGTCGTCATCTGGATACTATGCAGGCTGGACAGGATACCGAGATGCTGATCCGTGCGATGAAGAAACATCCTACCAACGAGAAGTTTCTGGCAGAACTGCCTTGATAAGTGAGTCGGTGGAGCGGGGAAGGCAGATGTAAGTGCTTATTTTTGGTTCGGCGGGAATGAACGTAACTCCTTATTTTTCGTTGTGGGGAATTTGTTGTAAGTGCTTATTTTACGTTGTTGGAATTGATGTAAGTGCTTATTTTTGGGGTGGGGTTGTAACGATTAGGTAAGATGGGTAAGAAAAAAGTGCGGAATTTGGATGAATTCTGATGAAAAGTGATGTGGTTTGTACCCTGTTTGTACTATGTTTGTACTATGTTTGTACTATGTTTTCACCCACTTCTTAACAGAAGTGGGTGAGTAAATGGGTAGATGAGTAAATGAGTAGATGAGGGGAAGAAAGAGGGCGGACCGGTGGGGGGGGGAAGTTAGAAGTTAGAAGTTGGAGGGGAG
>Ga0209078_1000041_pt1 | contig 29059 bp, 25 predicted proteins | sample PPLLak21cMay2015_2_FD_187257 | JGI IMG/M metagenome (GOLD analysis project Ga0209078, IMG submission 187257) | Freshwater sediment microbial communities from Prairie Pothole Lake near Jamestown, North Dakota, USA - PPLs Lake P8 Core (1) Depth... | ecosystem: Environmental > Aquatic > Freshwater...
GTGAATCTTACCTATTTTAACATCAAAACTCATCAAAACATACCACAAACATAGTCCAAACTATGTGCAAACATAGTACAAAGTGGGTACAAACCACATCACTTTTCATCAGAATTCATCCAAATTTCGCCGAATTTCGCGGTTTTTTCTTACCCATCTTGCCTAATCGTTACAATCGTTACGCAAAAATAAGCACTTACATCAATCCCAACAACGTAAAATAAGCACTTACATCAATCCCCCACAACGAAAAATAAGGAGTTACATCAATTACCCGCCAAAATAAAACCCTCTTATCCGCAAAACCAATTGTTTCCCACGCCTCTTTACGTTAACATAAGTGCAAATGAACAAAGACATTAAGATCATGGCCATAGAAACTTCAGGTCGCCTCGGCAGTGTGGCACTCGCTCTAGGCCCACAACTCCTTGTAGAGCAGGCATTTACGTCTGAACTACAGCACACCGCCCAACTATTGCCCACCATGGAAACCCTCTGCCGCCAGCAAAATTGGCAGCCCTGCGACATCGAACACTTATACATTTCCGCCGGACCGGGCAGTTTTACAGGTGTTCGCATTGCCATAACTGTCGCAAAAACAATAGCTTACGCTCAACAAACCAAAATCGTCGCCGTACCAAGCATCGAGCCACAGGCCCTAAACGCCGACTTAGCCATCCAGAACGAAAAGCTCCCTATCAAGCATTTAGCCGTCGTCCTGGAAGCCGGCCGAGGACAGATTTTCACCGCAATCTTCGAAAAAACCCCCTCCAGGACACCCCCAGGCGGCTTTTTGCCGGAATTTCGCGTTGTGACAGAGCAAACACGCATGAACCCAGATCAACTCCTCGCCGCGACATCACGGCCGTTATATCTGTTGGGACAAGGACTTAGCTATCATGCCTCAGAACTGGCAGGCGACGGTATAATTTGGCTGGATCAGAAATATTGGCAGCCACGTGCCGCCAACATACACCGCTGCGGTTGGCTGCGAGCGCACGCAGGACTGTTCGCCGACCCCGATCAACTGGTGCCGATCTATCTGCGTCAGCCCGAGGCGATCGAAAAATGGGAAAAACTACACGGAAAAAATGACGATAACCTCAGTGTAAAAAGGATGTTATGAGTTTTAGACAGGGCATTGATAGATGACTGACTTTCTACAAACAAGAGGCCGGCAGGAACAAGCCGAACGGGAGCGGTTGAGCCGATTTGCGGTGTTTAGTAGCCAGACGCGTGGCCGACGTCACAATGAACCTGAACACACTTACCGCACTTGTTTTCAGCGTGATCGCGACCGCGTGGTTCACTGCGCCGCTTTTCGGCGGCTGGAGGCCAAAACACAGGTATTCCTCGATCCAGCGAGTGATTATTACAGGACGCGTTTGACCCATACTATCGAGGTAGCCCAGATTGCCAGAACCATAGCCAGAGTATTGTCAGTAAATGAAGATTTAGCGGAGGCGGCATCGCTGGCGCACGATTTGGGGCATCCACCCTACGGCCATGGCGGCGAGGCTGTGCTCAATGAGCTTATGGACGGACACGGAGGGTTCGAACACAACCGTCAGTCGTTGCGAACGGTGGAATATCTCGAACATCCGTATCCGGCTTTTCGTGGGTTGAACCTGACATACGAGACACGCGAATGCCTGGCGAAACACGAGACGCAATACGACCATCCAGTCGGTGAACATGAATACGGCTGCGGCCAGGCGCCGCTCGAAGGTCAGATTGCAGATATTGCCGATGCGATAGCTTATAATTCGCACGATCTGGACGATTCGCTGGCTTGCGGACTGATCGACGAAGGGGAATTGGCCGGCGTAGAGCTTTACCAGCTTATCAAGCACAGTGTTAATGAGTTGTTTCCGGAGACTAAACGTTTTGTTCGCCAGTTGCGTTGCGCCAAGGCTGTGATCGATTTGTTAATCGTTGATGCGCTGGAGGAAAGCGATAGGCGTTTAGAGAGGTTTTGCCCTGGGGATGTTGACCAGGTGCGGGTGGCGCCGGGAAAGATAGTAGCTCTTTCCGATGCCTGCCAAAACCATCTGGACAAACTGCAGGAATTTTTACTGGAAGAGGTTTATAATCATCCTGACGTAGCCCGCGCTCAGGAGAAGGCCGGGACGGAATTGCGTTATTTGTTCGCCCGTTACATCGAACGGCCGTCGCTGCTTCCCGAGCGTTATCAGCAGCGGTTGGATGAGCAAGGCCCACATCGGGTGGTTTGCGATTACATTGCAGGCATGACCGACCGCTTCTGCCGACGACTTTATGAACAGCGGATATGAATTACCAGCTTTCGCTGGACCGACCTATGTTAAGCCGATAGTATTTATGCTAACTTATTGGACCTGTTATCGGTATCGTAAATATGGTTTTGGGGTCTAAAAACAGCCATGTCTCGCTGTAGTGCTAAACAATGATAAATTTCTTTAAAAATTTATTTTTATTGTTGACCAAGCGGTCAGTTGTGACTATATGGTCATTCTTATGAATACTAAGTCTAAAAAAGCTGGCAGGGCGGCAAAGAATCGCCATGACCCGAAAAAAGCTTAAGGAGGCAGCTTTGGATATCTTTAGCGAAAAGAGTGCTGATGCCGCAACGGCTGAAGATATCACTGAAAAAGCCGACCTCGGCAAAGGTACGCTCCATCGGCATTTTGCGGATAAAGAGGAAGTGGTTCTCGTGCTGGTGGAAGATGCCATTGAACATCTTATCGAACGTATTCGTTCCTATCTGGAAGAGCATGAAAACATGGAAGATGTTTTAGGACATTTTTTTAATGCCCACCATGTTCTAATGTTTCATTTTTTTAAGGAATACAGATTATGTATAAAATGTGTAGTTTTTCCGAAAATACGGAGCAATCCGATGAACCTCCGCCCACCTCAGTTTTGGAACAAGTCCGCCCAGAAGGGTGTTCTGCTGATTTGTGTAAAGATAATCTGCAGATTAAAACCAGATGGAACGACTGGAAATGGCAAATCAAAAACCGGATACGTACACCTGATCAATTGATACGTTATCTGCCAACCTTACACAATAGCCAAAATCTAGCGGATGTTATTAAAAAATATCCTTTGGCTATTACCCCATATTATGCTTCGCTGATACAGCGTCCGGATACTTCGGACCCAATTTTTCAGATGTGTGTGCCACAGCCTGAGGAACTTTTCAGTCCGTCCTGGCTAAGCGAAGACCCGCTGGAAGAAAATGAAGACATGCCGGTGCCAGGCCTTGTGCATCGGTATCCGGATCGAGCACTGGTGATTGTAACAACTACCTGTGCCTCTTATTGCCGGCATTGTACACGTAAGCGTATAGCTGGAACCAGAGAATGCACGATTTCTGCTCGCAGGCTCCAACAAGTAACAGATTATCTGTTGGCTCATCCGGAAATTTCTGATGTTATTATTTCCGGCGGCGACCCATTAACAATGCCAACCGATGCGATTGAGGCCGTCCTGTCAAGTATCCACTCAGTGGAGAGCGTGCAGGTAATCCGCGTCGGTACCCGTGTACCAGTCGTTTTGCCGATGAGGATTACCGCCGAACTCGTAGAAATGCTGCGTAAGTATCATCCGCTGTGGATCAACACCCATTTTAACCACCCAAACGAATTGACCCCTGAATCGGCAGATGCCTGCAACAGGTTAGCAGACGCTGGAATACCTCTTGGCAATCAAACGGTTTTGCTAAGAGGAGTTAATGATTCCGCCCAGATTATTGAGCAACTATGTCGCGGCCTGATTCGCATGCGAGTCAGGCCGTATTATCTGTACCAGTGTGATCTGGTGCGTGGTGTTGAGCATTTTCGCACCCCTTTAAGCCAGGGGATAGAAATAATCGAATATATGAGGGGTAGAGTAAGCGGCATAGCCATACCATCTTTTATAGTAGATACACCGCACGGCGGCGGGAAAATACCTATTATGCCGAACTATATTGTTTCCATGAGTCCAACGCACACGGTTTTACGTAACTACGAAGGGCTTATGGTTAATTACCCTGAACCTGAAATCAAAACATTACCGAAACCACAAGATGAACAAGTCCAACCGCTCAAGGCCGGTGTATGGGAGTTGGCCGTTGGAAAGGCGTCAATTATTCAGCCTGTCAATATGGCCAGGAACGAGAGACGCCGGGAAATTGTTGAAAAAAGGAAAAAAACACCAACTCCTGATGGCGGTTTTTTGTTTGATTTATGATGTTTAGCTGTTTTGTGAAACGGGGATATTATGATGATTGGCCTCACATACGATTTGAGAATCGATTACGAAGACTCAGGCTATGACGAGGAATATATCGCGGAATTAGATTTGGAGGAAACAATTGCGCTGATAGAGCAGGCCATCAAAAGTCTTGGGTATAAGACCGACCGAATTGGCAATGCTCGTTCGCTATCTTCTCGCCTTGTCGCTGGAGAAAAATGGGACCTGGTTTTCAATGTTGCCGAAGGTTTATCAGGCCGATGTCGTGAATCGCATGTGCCGTCAATTCTTGAGGTGTACAATATCGGTTATACATTTTCAGATCCTCTTGTTTGTGCAATAACTTTGGATAAGGGTTTTGCCAAGCGCATTGTACGTGACGGCGGACTACCCACCGCTAAATTCAAAGTAATCGAATCTCTTGAAAGCATTGACCACACCGCCTTTGAATATCCCCTATTTGCAAAACCTATAGCTGAAGGAACCAGCAAGGGCATAAATCACAACTCTCTGATAGAATCAAAAGAGCAACTGACAGAAACATGCGCCTATTTACTGGAGCGTTTTTCTCAGCCTGTTCTGGTGGAGGAATTTCTGCCTGGCAGGGAATTTACGGTCGGAGTTTTAGGCAATGGAAATGATGCTCATGTGCTGGGGATTATGGAAATCGAGATACTGCAGGACAAAAAGGTCGCTATATACTCATACGTTGCGAAAAAGCAATATGAAAAGCTGGTAAACTATGTACCATACCGAAAAGGCTCGCTTCACAGGCAGCTTGAGCAATTAGCCCTCAAGTCCTACAAAGCCCTTCAATGCAGAGATGCGGCCCGCGTGGATTTTCGTTGTGATAAAGAAGGGGTTCCATGTTTTTTAGAAATAAACCCCTTGCCAGGTCTTCATCCGATACATTCCGATCTGCCAATGATTGCAATTCAACAAGGATTGAAGTACGAAGAATTAATCGATCAAATAATTAATAACGCTCTTAAAAGGCTTAAGGGAACCTCTTAAAATTCATTTTTACTACGAACGGCTGCAATTTCCGTCAGCATCGTTATCGGCCAAAAATCGTCCTCAACATAGTTTCAACTATGCCTGCGGCGATTTTTGACCTCTGCCTCGCTGACGAAAATTTCGCTCGTTCTCGTGACAAAAGCAATTTTTAGAGGCTCCCTTAAATGAACAGGCAACATTTATATGACAGGCAATGTTCTGATTATCCACAACGCTGTGGACAAAGGGCTGATAACCAAAGACGGAGCTGTCTTCGTGGAAAGCAACGCAGGTCTTATGGAGGAAGTCCATGCGGTTACTGAGGCGCTTAGGTCTCTGGGGATAAAATACCAGATCAAGAGTATCGAAACAATCGAACAATTACCCGATATTCTTACCCATAGTGATCAAGGAATCGTTTTTAACCTGGTTGAAGAGCTGCCGGCTGATATTTTGCACGCATGTTATGTTCCTGCGATCTGCCAGGTGTATGGCCGAACATGTACAGGCAGTGACACGCCTGCTTTGATACTGGCTCAAAACAAATGGCAGACAAAAGCCGTGCTTAAAGCAGCAGAGGTTCCGGTTCCGGATGGAACAATTGTTCCAATCGGGCATGGAATTTGTCTGAAAGGGTTGGTACACGGGAAATATGTTGTAAAACCGGTTTTTTCCGATGCCAGTGAAGGCATCGATGCTGACTCGATTGTTGACCTGCCAGGTATGGCTTTGGACAAGGCAATTAATCAAATTCACAGGCAGTTTAAGCAGCCGGCTCTTGTTGAGCAATTTATACCAGACCGTGAGCTCAATGTTTCTTTACTTCAGCAAAATAACGAAGTTCAGGTTCTGCCGATTGCCGAAATTGATTTTAGTGCCTTTGATGCAAATAGCATGAGGATTGTTGGTTATTCCGCAAAATGGGATGCCGATTCCTTTGCATATAATAACACCCCCCGTATTATACCGGCCCGGTTATCCGAAGAAACATCTGGCCTCGTACGGCAACATGCACTCGCCGCATGGAATGCTATCGGTTGTCGTGATTACGCCCGTGTCGATTTCCGTATGAACAACAATGAGCAGATATTCGTACTTGAAGTCAATCCGAATCCCGATATATCTGCCGATGCCGGATTTGCAGCCGCCCTTGAGGCCGGAGGAATAAGTTGCAAAAAGTTTATAGAAACCTTATTGCATAACGCTTTAATGCGGAGTTCTAATATATATTCGCTTTGATACTATTACAGGAAATATCTCTATGCGTACTAAACCCTTTACAACAGGCATACACCGAGCCTGCCCGGAAGATAAGAATGTCGTTATGGCGATTCTAAAACAGACAAAGTTTTTCAGGCCGGAAGAGCTTAAGATAGCAGAAGAAGTATTTGACGATTCGATTTCAGGTGGGCCGGAGGTCAGCTACCAATCTTTTGTTGCCAAAGAGGCACAGAAAACAATCGGATGGGTTTGTTTTGGACCGACCCCCTGCACGGTTGGTACCTTTGATATTTACTGGCTGGCAGTGGCCCCGGACAATCAAAAACAAGGCGTGGGAACATCTCTTGTTCAGTATGCAACAGCGATTATTAAAAATCTCAAAGGCCGAATGATTGCAGTCGAGACGTCTGGAAGCCAGCGGTACTTTTCAACGCATCAGTTTTACGAAAAGCTTGGCTATCGTAATGAAGCCTGTATTAAAGATTTCTATTCCGTTGGTGATGACAAGGTTATATATATTTGGCGAATATGACGAAGAAAAATTTAGAACGTATTTTTTCTATGCGTTTTCAACCGGCTAATTTGACTGATTAAATCAGTTCGATGTCGGTGTTGAAGAAAATCGGTTACAATTTTTTTGTTTTTAGGTTCATAGTACTGCAACAGTGAGGCCTGGAGAATTTTTTCCTTATGCCCGCGAGGGACATGGATTTTTCCACCTTTTGTGTCAAGGCCGGATACATACATAGCTGTTGAAGCAGTCAGCGGTACGGGGCTAAAATCCTGAACCTGACGTGGGCGCCATGAACGTGATACTAAGTACTCTGTGAGCGTCATCGCATCATCAGCGGTACAGCCGGGGTGCGAGCTTATGAAATACGGCACAAGGTATTGTTCTTTACCAGCCCGCTGAGAAGCTTGCTTAAAATAAGCTTCGAATTCTTCAAAGATTTCAAACGGAGGCTTGCCCATCAGCTCAAGTACCCTGGAACAATAGTGTTCCGGAGCAACTTTAAGATGGCCGCCCACAAAATGCCGAACCAGTAAATTGATATAGTCTTTATTTCGAATCGCCAGGTCATGTCGTATGCCTGAAGCTACATATATGTTTACCGGGGACGGCTGGCTTTCTTTCCATTTCAGGAATGCTTCCATCATATTCATTAATTGGCTGGCGTCGGATTTGAGATTTTTGCATACCGATGGGACAAGGCATCCTATGCGTCGGCAACTGTCAGAATGATCGCATCTCATGCCGTACATGTTAGCTGTCGGACCGCCTATGTCGCTGATAGTACCGCGGAATTGTTTGTGCTTTGTCAGGGAATCAGCTTCTGCCAATAAACTTTCAATAGAACGTGAACAAATTTGCCTGCCCTGATGAATATGAATGGAACAAAATGAACAGCCGCCGAAACAGCCGCGATGAGTAGTTATTGAGAATTGTACCGGTTCAAGGGCTGGGACTCCACCCAATTTGTCATAAGCTGGATGCGATCTGCGAGTAAAAGGAAGATCATACAATTCGTCTATTACGGATGTGCTTAGAGTCTGCGAGGGCGGCATTACCACAAGAGTGCCCGGGTCCTGATCCTGGATTACCGGCAGGCCGTTTGGATGAGCCTGAGCCTCATACAATTTCTGAGCATCCATTACGCTATAGGGGTCTGCTTTTTGCTGCGATAATGAAGGCAGGCGTTTGGCATTATCCGGTATAGCTGTCTGACGATTAACCATGTAAGCAGTGCCTGGTATGTTTGTCAACTGGCTGATGGACTGGCCATCACTTAGCCGTTGGGCAATCTCTTCGATGGCGAGTTCGCCCATACCGTGCACCAGCAGATCGGCTTTGGCATCGGTCAGCGCCGATCTTTTCAACTTATCTTCGATAAAATCATAGTGAACAATTCGGCGAATGCTGGCTTCAAGGCCTCCAAGGATTACAGGAATTCCCTTAAAAGCCTCGCGTGCACGGGCCGAATAAACAAGCAAAGGTCGCCCTGGACGAAGCCCCAAGGCCCCATCCGGGCTATATACGTCTTTTTTTCGACGATGCCCCATAGAAGCATAGTCGTTAAGACGCGAATCAATGGCACCGGAAGTAATGCCCCAGAACAGCCTTGGAGGTCCAAGAACTCGAAATGGCTCCACGCTTCGCCAGTCGGGCTGGGCAAGTATAGCCACCCTGTAGCCCAGTTTCTCCAGCCATCTGCCTATCAATGCAGCACCGAAAGCAGGGTGATCAACATAGGCATCACCAGTAACAAGAATAATATCAGCCCGATCCCACCCGCGTTGACGCATTTCATCAGGCGTAGTGGGAATAAATTGACTCAAATTATCAGTTTTTATTGGGGACATACGGTAGGTAGTTTGGCTTTGATGTGGGCGAGGTTGTTGGCGTGGGCGGCGGGGTGTTGGTCGATGAGGAGGTGAAGGCCCTGGCCGTGGTTGTATTTTGTTCCGGTTTTGTCGTAGAGGATGGTGAGAATGTGGCCGTGGTACAGGATATTGTCCATGCAGAACCAGTCCCATTGGCCTTCGGGAAGCAGTAGATTGATTTCGACGATGTCGTCGGGGCGGGGTCGCAGTCCGATGAGGCCGGTGATGATGAGGTCGCAGTAAGAGGAATGGTTATAGTCTTTACCGCGTTCCCTGCCGCCTTTTCCTTCATCCCAGGTGTCGTTCTTCCATGATTTCAGTCGTGTGCGTGAGAGCCAGTCGCCAGTGTGTGGGTTGAGGTTTTCATCGATCCATGGGATGACGCGGCCATCGTCGCATTTACGGCGATGGGATTTGGTGTAGATTTTTAGTGTTTCGTAGTAGTCTGATTTTGTGACGGCGGACTGAGGGTAGTTGTTGAGTACGTTGGCCAGGGCAGTGAGAGTGATGGAGGTCGAAAGTGGCCAGCTTGGTCCGTTCCACTGGCATTCATGTCCCTGGTATGAAATTTTGAAACCAGGGTGCCGCTGTTCTGTGGTTGTGGGGCCGAACGGTGCGTAGAAGCCCTGAGGGTCCATGAGCTGCTTCCAGGCCTGTTCGTATCCTTTGGCGGGTTCGGGGAGGTTGAAGTACCATGGAGTGTAGCCATGTTGTTCTCGGACATCGGCTAATTTGGCGTTTTCGTCGCGAGGTAGTACTTTGAAGAATTGCGCCTTTTCGTCCCATAGTTTGGTCAGGACGAGGTTTTTGATTTTTTCCGCTTTTGCCAGGTATGTTTTTGTGAGTTCGTGTTTTCCGGCGAGAGTGGCGATTTTGGCGATGGCGGTGGCGTCGCCAAACATGTAGCTATTGATGGTGGCTCGTTTGCCGCTGCCACCAACGGAGACTTCCATGCCGTCGCAGCCGTCAATCTGCCAGAATAGTCCGTCGGGTTCAAGTCGATTCTTCTCCCATTCGTTGTAGTTGTTTATCATGTCATCGAGCAGTCCGATGAGAGATTCCTTGTCGGCGTTTACGAGATAGCGTGCGTACATGGCGTCGGCGGCCCAGAAGCTGTAGCTTCGTAGGCTGCCGCCCTTGCGGAACCAGAAGATGGCGTAGTCATTGAGGTATTTTTGGTTGTGCAGCCAACGTCCTTCGTAGAAATGATGTGCGGCTGGGCAACTGATGGTGTTGTGTTTGCCGGACCATGGGACCTTTGGGAGGAATTCGGTGATGACGTAACCGTCCGGTGTGAGTTTGACGTGTTTTCGATAGGTCCACCATCGGAAATACCAAGTTTGTTCGAAATCACGGTCGGGACATTCGAAGAGAGGGATGTTACTACGGAGAAAATCCCAGGCTTTTGTGTTTGGGATGTTGGAGTAAAGCTCTTCGTCGTGCTGGTTGAAGCTGTCGATGTAATGTTTGAAATCGTCTGCCCGGAGGACTGGAGGAGTGTCCGCAAGTGTCGATAATGATATGAGGAGTATATTCAGAGTGATGATTAAACTGATGTTACGGGTAATCATAATATTTCTTCCGATGGGGGTTATGGGTAAACGCCATTGGGGAACGGGTCTTCGCCGGGGGGTGGGTTGTTTTTGCGGTTCTGTTGGAACAGCCAGGCGATGTGGTCGCGTTTGCCCCAGGCTTTTGCGGCGGTTGAAACGTGATCGGTGTTTGGAAACTCGATGTAGGTGCTGTTACCGCCCTGTGCACGGATTTCCCTGTCCACGGCACTGCTGCCATATCGCATACTATCGAGCTGGCCGGCAAAGATATATACGGGAGTATGTTTGTATCGCTGCACTTCGAGTTTAAGGCGTTCCAGCAACGGGCCGGTCGGGTCGGTATAAGGCTGTCCGATAGGCCAGCCGGCACCGCACATAGCGGCGGCGAAAAGCGTGCGGTCAGCCTTTAAGAATTCCCAACAGCCCTTTCCGCCAAATGAGAACCCGGAATAGTAGATACGGTCTGGATCGATATGGAAGTTTTTGTTTTCAATCATCTCGCGGATCAGTGCAAGGGTGGCCTGCACGTACCATCCGTTTTCGTCAAGCGACGGCAGTCCCGACTGGCCGGGCGGGCTATTGAGAGCAGGATGATAAGAAGAAGGTTTTCCCCGGTCGCCTATTGGCCAATATGGCGAAGGGATCGTTTTTCTGTCAGGGATCTGCGGTACCAGACTAAAACATTCGAAATCATTGTCGTAATAGTAGTTGGTAAAAAGATACCGTGCCAGTATAACCTGCTCCATATTTTTTATATTGTCAGCTCCAATGCCGCCGGAACCTGAGACGCTTAAGACCAACGGGTAGGTTTTGTTCGGGTCGTAGTTCCGGGGGTACATGAGCCGATAGGGCAGCTTAAGTCCGGCGAATTCGAACTGTCCGGGGGCATGTCCATCAATTGTGTCCTGGCCCCGCCAGAAGGTGTGACGAACTTCGGTAATTTTTACCTGGCCTGCGATTCGCAGAAACAGCCATGCGCAACGTTCCTGCTTGTATGACGAAGAAATTGGTATTTCCTGTCCGCTTTTTAACGTTTCGAATTTACTGCGAAGGTTTTTTTTAGCGATAACATCGTCGAGTTTGTCTCCTCCATAGTGTCCCAGAGACATCTCTACCGATCCTGTGCCGGTGAAAGTTACAGTAACACGGTGATGATTTAGCTCTTGCGTGCGTTCCACTTTGAGTACCGGTGAAACCAGGCAGGTCTGCTCGTCCACCAGAACCCGTGACCATTCAGTTACCCGATCACCATCGTATCGGACGGTAAGCATTTCACAGTGATCGGCAGTTGGGAATTGGTGAGCTTCGATGCGATCTTCCGGGGTGGGGGTGACCTGCTGCGGTTTTTCGCTTTCGGCGGCGCCACTATTTTCGGTTTGGGCTTTGTCCTGGCTTTTGTCCTTGTCTTTAGGTGTGGGGCGGTACGGGCGAAACTGACTGTACGCAATCGATGCGCAGACCAGCAGTATCATCAACAACGCTACAGAACGCATAAAATTTGACATTTCAATCAACCTTTTATATTTTAACTTTCAGGAACGGTTTGAAAATCATCGCAAACACCATCGAAGCGACAAAGAAATAAATCACCCACCAGTCGGTACCGCTGTTTATGGAAATGCGGTCCGGATAGGCGATGGTGACCGAGTGAACGATAGAATCCGGTTCGAAGGGTTTTTCCCATGGGTGCATCAGGACATCGGTCCAGTGCCGGCCCGGCCGCTTGGTGCTTACGCGCATAAAGCCGGGGCCGATTGCCAGTTCTTTTTCGATTTGTTGATGATCCACCTGGAAAACTATATTGTGACAGCCGTTTTGCTGAGCTTCAATTTCCCAGCATATTTCCCGCGTATTGAAAGCGAGGACCGGACCGGCGATCACCTTTGCGGCAGGTATCGATTTGATATCTACCTGTGGCCAAGCGGTATCGATATCACCATTTAGTTTCATGGTGATTATGGCCTGCTCTCCAGTTCGTAGCGGCCGTGCCTGATACCATAGTCCCATCTGTGCCAACAGCAAAGTTACCGGCAGGATCATCACAAGCATTGGTCGGATAGCATAAAACAATAATCGCAGCGATCCGCCAAAAATATGTCCCTGGGCCTTCAAAGTTACTGAGACGCTGTCTTTGAACAGTTTCAGGGCGAGCATGTTGGCCTTGATCTCGTTCCTGACGCGGCCGATAGCGAGCTGATTGGAAGTGTATTTGAAAATAAGCAGTAACAACACTCCGGTTACTGCGGAGATAATGGTGTTGGATAACCATCCTGGCAGTACGGCTATCGGCGCCAGTAGAAGCCAGCCCAGGCTGTTGGCCAGCACGTTTATCCAGGCTATAACGCCGGTGAGAAAGTCCATCATTCAATATACCCCAGTCCGCGTAGGCGATTGGCGACGTTTTCGTCCACGTTGTCAGTTTCGATTTTAGCCAATTCCTTTTCGATTATGTGTGTGACAAATTCTTCGGTACTGCTGTAGCCGGCTACTTCGGCGGCCTTTTTGAGACGATCAAAAAGGTTCGAGTCGATCTTGATCTTGGCCATGTGCGATAACTCCTAATTCAATTGCTATACCCAATGGGTATCATTGTACCCGACATTTCCATTCATTATGGGTCTATGCCTATCTGGTTTATTACGCCTGGGTCGTAAAAATGTTCTTTCCTGTCATCGTCGATGGAATCTTCAAGCCAAATTCTGTCAGAATAGATGGCGCCATATCCACCAGCGATGGTTTATCGGCGGCAATGGGTCTGTTACTGAAGAGGACACCGGGCACCTCCGAGACATCGGCACAATGGTCGGCGCTCCATGCTGAGTCGTTATCCAGCAGCACATCCTCCTCCTGGGGCATCTTGCCCAGACAGGTAGCCCATGAAGCGCGGTAGCCGCGACAGTAACCTACGATCATATCCGGCGCCAATCGGGTAGCGGGTCCGGAATATGCCTTGTCGGTGCGGTGCACCTTGCGTATCACCCTGTTGCCATTAACATCTGTGACCGCCTGAAGTTTGCTTACCAGTTCGGCGATAAGCTCTTCCCGTTCCCGACCCGGTTGTACAATACCATCCCGCTCTCGTCCGCTAAGATTAAGATACAGTCCGTTAATGCCCAAGCCGTACGCTCTGGTGCGAGACCAGTCAACATCGCTCAATATTCCCGAGGCGTCTGCTGGGGCGATATAGCTGTTGTTCCGCAGCCAGGTATTGAGGTTGAACTGTGTGTGGAAATTGGCAAAACCGTGATCGCTCATCACCATAATGGTGGCCTGATCGCCGTAGCGTTTGACGATTCGGCCGAGCACGTCATCCATTTTTCGGTAGATGTTCTGGAGATGGTTGAAGCACCTTTTTGCCTCGGCGGGGGAACGGACCGGATGTTTATCGTCTGAGTCCCACCATAACATGTGGGCCTGCAGGTCGGTACTGGAGAAGTAAAAGAACAACAAGCCGTCGTCATAGTTTTCCAGGGCGTATTCCAGCAGGTTAAGGCGCTCTTCGAGCACGATACCAGCCTGGGTGATAAACTCGTCCTCGACGAATATTTTTGTTGACAGTGCTTTATGATCTTCCTGGAACCCCGTGGTGTAGAACAATCCCAATTTGTCTGAAATTTTTTCTATAAACTCCGGTGGCTCGGTAATTCTAAGTGCCGGTTCGGATGGATCGGTATTAATAGGGCTGGCGTAGAGGCGGAAGTTGGGGGCAACTTCCTGGAGGTAGAAACGGCATATTCCGCTGAGGTTTTTGTCGGGCAAAAAAGAAGGCATGGTCAGTTCAAATTCCAGTTTAAGCCAGCGGCTCCACTGTCCTTCTTTAAGTAGTATCTTACGGTCCTGGATTTCAATTATCGCGGCGCGTGCCTGGATATCGCGATGCACTGCAAAATCAACTGTGGTCGATTGTGGGTTTTTAAGAAAAGTGTTCATCGGTCCGAACAGGGTTCCGTCCGCCTGCTCGTTTTCGAAAATGAGTATGGAGCGTTTACAGCCGCCCCGATCCTCCATCTGAAACGGTCCGTCTTCGGCAAAGTGATGATACCCGCCGTAGCTTCCCTGCAGGTCGGGGGTGCCCATACCGGCCAGGCAGCGATGGTTGCCGTGTTTCGAGCGGCTTGGCGGATAGTTGGAAGGCAGATCGTAAAATGTCGATTGGATATCGGCCTGGTCGAGATAATCCCAAAAGGGTGTTCCCTGGCGGCGCAGGACGGTTTCGGCAGGTTTGTGGTTGAATGGCCAAAAATCCAGTTGCAGCTTGTGGTCTCCTGTTTGCCAGTACCCTTCGCCGGAAACGGTTTCGGAGGTGGACAGGAATGGGGCGACCTGTCTTTGGGGGTTGCGATGGATGAAGTCGAAGATTCCGTGTGTGCCTGGTCCGGCGCCATTGATGAAGTTTGCCCAGGCTACGGGGCTTTGCGGAGGGATGCTGGTGCCCAATACGTGGTATCCGCGTTGCTTGCGGAACTGGGCCAGATTGGGCAGCAGGCCGTCATTCATCATTTTTTCGGACAATCGTGGGTCCATGCCATCGAAGCCGATGACGATCATTTTTTTTGCGGTTTTGCCGGAGCGTTTTTTTCGTGCTGCATAAACGTGTTTTACGGGCAAACCTGTAGTAATCGCCGCCGTTGCCAGGGTAGATTGTTTGAGAAATTGTCTTCTGTCAAGTTTTTGTTTATTGTCGGCCATGAGAGATATCCTTCGAGCCGGTTTTCGTTTTCCCTTTGTCAGGTTCGAGGTCAGCGATGGTCAGCGGTTTTCCGTCCATGTATCCGGGCACCATAACGCCAAACATATCCAGGACGGTCGGGCCTATATCCATCAATCGTGGGTTATCGGTTGCAATGGGTCGATTGCAGAAAAGTACGCCGGGAACGAGTTGAGGGTCGATACAGTGGTCCCCACTCCATGCTTTGGTGTTGTCATGGAAGACCTCATCTGTCACCCGGCCGATAGCGGTTTCCCAGGAAGCGCGGTAGCCTTTGTTATAGCCGACCAGCAGATCGGGCGCTTCGTCTTTATAGGGTCCGCAGTAAATCTCCAGCGAGTTGTAAACCTGCTTAATCGCTTTTTGTTGCCCCCGTGCCGGGTCGGTAAGTTGGCAAAGTTTCTCTGCGATTTCCCTGCGCAACTGCGCGGCCTGGGCGCCGGGATCGACTATTCCCTGCGATTCGCGTCCCTTGAGATTGAGAAAGATGCCAGACAGGCCGACGGCAAAAGCCTGTGTTTGTGACCAATCGACAGATTGCAGATATTGTTCGTCTCGCCGGCCTTGCCTGACGGTAAGATAGTCGTTATCTTCGAGCCAACGGTTCAAATCGACCCCATAGCGAAACGAGTTAAAGCCATGATCGGAAATAATCATAAAAATGGTGTCTTTGCCTTTGCATTTTTCCAACGTCCTGGCGGCCAGGTCGTCCATGCGTCGATATAATTGTTTGATAGCATCTTTGGATTGTCCCCGTCCTTCCTGATGAATGGGATGTTCTTTGTCGATTTGTCGCCAGAACGCATGCTGGATGCGATCGGTGCCATCAAAGACACAGACGCACAGGCCGTGTTTGACCTTGTCGAGTGAATCGAAAAACATTTTTTCGCGTTCCTGGTCTATCTGAACACATTGCTGGAGGAAGCCGTCGTCACTGAGGATTTTTTCGTTAAGTGCCCAACTGTCCTCGGCCAATCCGAGGGTGGCAAACGGACCCTGCCGCTTGGCAAGATAAGCCGAGTAAATACCCGGATGGGCGATGGGCATGACGGGTTTTTCCGGATCGATGTTGATGGGCGTTACGTACAGTTCAAATTCCGGGGCAGTGCTGAGCAAAAGAAACTTGCAGATACCGCGTATCTTCATACCTGGCCCGGCCTTGAAATCGACATTTATCCACGGGGTATATACATTTTTTTCAAGCGTGTAACTGTCACCGTTAATCTTGATCGAGGCGGACGTTTCATCTTTGATAGTTACCGCAAATGGGCATTTCAAAACGCTTTTGTCCTTGCGGAGTGGATTTTCGGATCCGACAAGCTCGGTTTTTATCGTGTTGCCCTGTCTGCTAATGTGATAATTTTCACCACCGGTGCTGGGGTCATTGTCGTTGTCGCGGGTCGTATAAAAAGAAAACATTCCCTGCGAGCCTCGCAGGTCCGGTACACACATTCCCGAAAGCGATACGCCGTAAAACTTTTCCGGCGGAAAGGTGATGGGTACGCGAATGACATGACTGAATATGCCGTGCTCGCCGAGCGTTTTCCAAAACTGCCTGCCTTTGCGTAACAGGCGAATGTCGGCTTTGCCCAGGAGGAACTGATATTTACCAATATTGATTTTTCGTTTTGGGCCTCTGATATCGACTGAACTGAGCCTGGGCTGATAGGTTCGCTTATCGCGTGTGAGAAAATCAAAGATGTTGTGTTTGCCCGGATTGACGCCGGTTTGAAACGATGACCATGCCACAGGTGAAATAGAAGGAGTGGTCGTTGCCAATCGTTTGAAACAGCCCTGCTCTCGCAGCTTGGCCAGGTTGGGCAGCAACCCCTCGTTCATGAATTGTTCGGCTAAACCCGGGTCGAGTCCGTCAAGGCCCAGTATCACGAATTTTTTGATCCGACTGTTTTTGAAGGCGTGTCGGCCGCGGACCGCTCGAATAATATAACGGATGGGCCATGTAAAAAACGCCAGGATCGCGGCGAAAAATGCCGCAAACATCGTCAGCAGTGAGCCAGCCACCGCAAAACCGGCACCAGGTCCGATATAAGCCTGAGCCGTGTCTGGAATCAGCAGCACAAACAGGGCAGCAAAGCATATAATGGCAAGAATGGGGCTGCGGTTCGGTTGTGCGCGTCTTTTAGCTGGTCTGCAAGACGGTCTAAAAGTGCTAAGAAGTAAGAATAAATCGGCCATAATCACTATCTATGTTGTTCAGAACCATTTTATCAAAAGGAAGAAGGCACGAGAGCCGGAGTGGCTGGTCAATTCCAGATCGAGCGCCACTGCCATTGTTCGGCCAGTTTGCTCAAATCAAGCCCATTAATCTGACCGTCAGCATTGATGTCTTCCCGGAGGTATTCCTCGATTGGATGGTTGTTGTTCTGTGTCCACAATATTTTGTCGATCAGTTGCAGCAGGTCGTTAACACCGACCAGGCCGTCAGCATCCAAATCAGCGGAAAACAGATCACCCGACCAATTGTCCTGCCCACTGCAATATGCCAACCCATAGGGTTCCCATGAGATGTCCCCGACGCCGCTGCTAATGCCGTTTACTATCAGCGCCACCGATTGGGCCTGCGGGCTGTAATAATATATGTGCTGAAGGTTGTCGCAGGTGCTGTCGGAATAATCGAGTTTCGCTGATAAATTGCCCTGCTGGTCAACGGACCATAATTCCAGGGTGAGCACATTGAGCGGTAAAGGTTCGAATACCCCCTGTGGCTGGTAATGCCGATACCAGCACAATGTTGCCTTGAAATAACTGTGCGGTTCCAACGGTTCCGGCATATAGTATGTTCTCTTGGAATCGGGATCGTTAGGATCAAAATTGACCCAGCCCCAGTCCCAGCCGTGATTGGCGTCGTTTGGATCGCCGGGGCCGCTGAGGTCATTTGGATCGTATCGGCCAGCTATAAGGTGTCGGTATGAATTCCAGGCATTGACCAGTCCGGCTCCCTGCTGATAGTCCAGGGGTACCTCGTGGTCGTCCCGTGGACCGCAATTACCTTTGTGCCAACCGATGAGCTTGTTGGCGCCATTGAGCAACAGTGCTTTTATTACGCGTGGATCATCCGCGTGGGCAATGTCATTTTGCCGGATGGCATCGATCAACAGCGCAGCGATTCCGGCGATCTGCGGGGCGGCAAAACTGCTGTAACTGACCGCTGTCATTTCGCAATTATATGTTTCGTCTGAATAACCGCTCGGGCCCAGGCAAATGCCCGGGGCGATAATATCAGGTTTGCATCTGCCGTCATCGGTCGGGCCGAAACTGCTGCAGGTCATAATCGGGGGGCCTATATACTGAAGAAAATCGGGGAAATCACCCAAACCACTGGCTGCTCCGACACTAATAACATTATAACCCCACGATGGTTTGCTAATGGAAGTGAAATCGTCATCGGAACCGTTACCACAGCCGGCTGCTATTACCACGCCCTGGTGCTGGGCCATGGCATCGATGCCCCGCTGCCACCAGGCGGTAATCGCATCACTTGCATCCGTACCCCAACTGATGCTGATCACATCGTTATCGAACGATTCACGGACACCTGCCAATACCTGTTTGTAAATAAACCAGTTGGTTTCAAAAACCTCAACCAAGGCATCCGGCACTATTCCACGGTACTCAAAAGCACCCAAATCCGCCAGGCCGGCTGAAGTATCGCGGCCAAAAAGCGTTCCGGCGATCATAGTAGCGTGATCACTACATACAATCGGATGATGAGGGTTCTGATAACAGTAGAGATCGCCAAGGTTCACGTGCGTAAGTGAGCGATGCTCGAAATTGGGCATAAACGCATAATCCGACAACTCATTGTCAAACATTGTTGATTGACTCAGCTCTACCATCGCTACCCTGACTGTGCGGCCGGTCAGTTTCGGGTCAAAATCGGTCAGTTGATACACGCCCACCGCCGTCAAACATCCAGGCTGAACCGACTCCTCAGCCATGGCAGAAGCCGGCAACCATGCCGTCCAAACAAGCGGCAACAACATTAACAATAGTATTTGAGATTTAAATCCATACATTACGCAACTATTATACCAGATTGGCCCACTTGTGGCTATAGTTTATATGGATTTAGTTCGGTAGCCTGCCCTGACCGTTATAATTCCTTGTCACAGCTAACTTTATAACTATTTACTGCTGCAGGTCGGTCTGGACAGGCAACTTGTCGGTTGACCTGTGAGTATTTATCGCTATAATAACAGCCGATGAGTAAAGACATGATAATCCATGATATATCGCTGACTTTGGCAACAGGTGTGGTGGTCTGGCCTAAGGACGTGCCCTATCAGCGGAGGCTGCGAGGCAGTATCGAACACGGTGACCATTCCAATCTTTCCCAGGTTAATATGTCCGCTCACACGGGGACTCATGTCGATGCCCCACTGCACTTTGTTCCCGACGGCTATGGCGTGGATGAGATTCCACTGGACCATCTTTACGGTCGGGCGTATGTGGCAGACTGCCGTGCTATGCCAATCGTTACCGGCGATGTTCTAAGAGAAAAGGTTCCGCAGGGCACCAAACGGCTGCTGCTAAAAACCGACAACTCACAACTATTAGGTGACGGTCAGGTATCTTTCGATCCCGATTTTGTATATATTGACCAGACCGCGGCGCAATTTATCGTCGATCAGGGTATTTTACTGCTGGGCATGGACTACCTGAGCATAGGTAAACCGGGCGAGATCAATAAAACTGTCCACCAGTTATTGTTGGGGAATAATGTAACTATCCTGGAGACTATTACGCTGGGGGAGATTGAACCGGGCGAATATTTTCTGGCGTGCGGTCCACTAAAACTGGCCGGGTCCGATGGGGCGCCCTGCCGGGTTGTCCTGATCGAGAACCTGATTTGAGCCAGCTATTTATACACAATGGGTCGTTGTATCTGGCATTGTATCTGGCAGAGCCAATCGTAAGTCCTGCGGTTTAGGTGTCCATGTTACAGATAAATGACAAAATCACCATCTCTGCGGATCATATCAAGATTCGGTATATCCGTTCGCGCGGGCCGGGGGGACAGAACGTAAATAAAGTAAGTACCCGTGCGCAATTGATGTTCGATCTGAAAAACTGTGACGTGATTCCCGATGCCGCCAGGAAGAGATTGGCGAAATCGGCCGGGCGGCGGCTGACCGAGCAGGGGATATTGATTATGGAGTCGGACCGGTTCCGTCATCAAGGGCGTAATCGTCAGGAAACGCTCAACCGACTGGCCCAACTTATCCGCAAGGCCCTGGTTGCTCCCAAGGTCCGCCGGGCGACCAAGCCAACGGCTTCGGCACAGCGAAGGAGGCTGGCGGATAAAAAACATCGCGGCAAAATTAAATCTCTCAGGCAAGAAGTGACATCGGACGAATAGATTTCAAGTGACCGATTACTGGGACACTCAGTTCGAGTTTGAACCTTTCCGCGGGCGTTTAATGGAAATCCTGCTGCCATAAAGTAAATTATCAAGAAATAGTCCGATTCCCCGGCAACCTCACCGTCAACAAGATGTCGTGTCCGGGCAAAGAGAACTCGTCGATACTATACGACTCTAATAAGGAACTTGCTGTTTTGATGGAGACATTAGAGGGGGTGGCAAGTATTATCACAAGGCATTTCAACTTTTCATCGTATTGGATGGGGGCGTGCTGAAATTCGGCACTTGAGCCGATCGGTCTTGTTGATATTTGCGCCGGTCTGTTCTGAACGCCGGATATCAAAAGATTGCCTGATGCATGGACATCGAGAGTTACGGTATCACCTTCTGTTTTTATATTTCTGATTGCACCGGGGGCATGGACGAACCAACCAGTGGACCTGATTTTTTTGACATCGTAGATTTTGCCGCGATCATAGGCACGAGCCAGGTCTGTTCCGACGGTTCCGGGATTTATTGCGGGGCCATCGCTTCTCTGGTCCTGGAGGTGGTATATGTCGGGCAGGAGGCCAACTCTTTCTTTGTCAGATTCGGGCCAGGTCATTTGCAGGGCTGTGATTGTAATTCCTTTTGCGATTTGCAGCCATGGACCTTTGGGGTCATATTCGGCGAGGTCATATAGAGATGAGCCGTAAACTAGGCCGCACCACTGGACGGGCATTCCAAACCAAACGGGAGCCTGCCAACTTGTGGCGCCGTAGACTGCTATTGTTGCATAAGGGCCGACCTGGTTTTCGGTTGGATTTTCGAGATAGACAAAAGGCAGGCCTGTCCATGCCCAGTATTGTGCTTCTTTGAGCAGGTCGGTGCGGTCTGTAATTATATATCCGAGCAGATAGGCTTTAACAAGATGTGCCGAGGCGAGAACGTCGGGAGTGTGCAGGGGGACTTCCCATGTTTGTGCGCCGCGGGGGACGGTGTTTGCATAGAGGATTGTTTGTTTGTCGAGCAGTTCAATGGCTTTTTCTATTAGCTGTTTGTCGGCACAGAGAGTTGCGGCTTCGAGTATTTGGACTACTGAACCGGCGGCCAGGCCGTTGGCGTGTTTTGCGAAATGTGTACGTGAGTAATCCACCTTGCCTGGGTGATATAATTTAACGCCGTTTTCGTCGAACTGGTTAAGAAGATTCTGGGCCTGTTGTTTTCGTAATTGTACATATTCGGTGACCCTGCCGAAGATAAGCGGGGCAATGGGCGGTCGGACATGTGAGACGCCGGAGGAGTAGGGGTCATTTGGCGGCAACTTTGAAAGGATTTGCTTGCTGCCTTGTAGTAGTCTTTCGCGGAGATTTTTGTCTTCTGTTTGAGCAGCGTGGCAGTTCATGAGGGCGGCGGCATCTGCGGCGGGTGTTGGTCCGAAGCTATTGCCCCAGACTGCGTGTCGGATGAGACCATCCTGGTTGATGTCCGAATCGAGCCAGCCGAGTGAGAGGAGTTTAGCGGCATCTGCGAATCCGTTTTTGTATGTCGGCAGGGGAGGGATGGGGTTTAATTGCAGGTAATGTTTTACGGCCTGGACGACAGAGTCGCCGGTGCCGGCTATTATCATAGCTTTTGCTGTAATGGGTTTGTTTGCAGTCATTGTGAAACCGCCCATGGCGGCGTAATCATTTTCAAGGCGAAAGTCACCGACGGCGGGGGCGGAAAGCTCCATCAGGTGTGCGCCGGAATTATATAACCTGTCGGGCGAATCGAAGGCGGCGGCGGTCATATCGGATTTTCCCCAGATAAGGCCGAGGTATTTACCTTCGGTTTCGATTGCCATCAGGGGGAAAGTAATTTTCACGGGGTCGGGAATTCGTCTGAGGTGTTCTGCTGTTTCGATGTCTGCTTTTGTGCTGGAAGGTTCGTCGGCGAGGTATTCAAGGCCAGCGAAAAGGGCCTGATGTTTTTTTGGGCCAAAGTTGCCCAGGCCGGGGAAGATTGTCAGCCATGGCAGGCGAACGACTTGACGGTCCTTATCGACAGTTACTTTTGATATGACATCTATGGTTTCAGAGCAGGCGTTTTTACGAAAAGCCCTTGTTATTGTCCATGTTCCGCCAGTGGGGTCTTTGATCTTTGCAATGGCGGTAAATCCTTGAGGGCCGTTTTGTTTGAATGACACATCGGCATCGGCCAGAGACAGCCAGTGGGTCTTGTCATCGGTAACGAAACCGATCAATTCATCGCCATAGCCGACTGCATAGCGAATGTTGTCAATGTTGACAGCGAAATTTCCCCAACATTTGCCATAATGAAGTACTTCAAGCTGACCTGATTTGGAGGTAAGTTTTTCGACGGTGATGTCGTCGGGTAATTTTGGTTTTTTCAGTATTGGTTCTTCAATTTTGGTCAATGCTTCAATGCTTATGAATACTATGGAGACGGTGCCGGCGGCTGTGCATGGGTCGAGGCGAAATCTTGTGTCTTTGCCGAGTTTGTCACGGATGAAAAAAGAATAATCGTGCCACTTGTTATCAGTTTTTACTCCGAATCTTTTTGACATGCCCTCTGTAAAGACGTGTCCATAAAAGAGCTGGGCGCCAGGATCGGCGTTTGATTTCATGCGGATAGAAATTCGGAAAATTTTGTCCGAAGGCAAATCAACAGCAGGGCCTTCAATCCATGGGTCAAGGCCGGTGCATTGAAATATGATTCCTTCAGCGGAAGAGGACAGATCGGTTACCCTCTGGTTGCCCGTCCAGCCGAGTGTGCCTTTGGCGAAATCCCATTCGACGACAGGGGTTGCTCCGACAAGGTTTGTTAAAGTAAAAAATATTGTTGTCAGAGTTATACGAAAAGCGGGGAAAAAAGAACGTGTGCGCCCCATCTTTTGCTCCTAATCTGGGATTTCCCATATACCATATATATCTCTTAGTTCAGCTACGCCGCTGAGCCTCTTTTTAGTAGAATATCAAATCTGTTTTAAAAAACAACGCTTATCATTAACCAGAGCCAGTTGGTATAGGTTTCAAACGTTTAATTCTTTAGAGGATTTTCCAAAACAACCTTTTTGAAACAAGAACCTCCGCCATCTGGAACGTCACATAGCGTCCATGGCTTACCACCTCGGCAACGAGTCTTCTGGATTTCTTCCAACTGGCAGCTTGGTACTGGAAATTATGATCCGGCAAGACCGACAGATTATCGTATTTTACCGGCATGTACGATTATTGCAAGTCGGGAGAAGACAAGTAAATGCAGGATGGGCGTCAATTAGGCCTATAGCTCTTTCCAGAATTTTTGTTCGGCCTTTTCGAATTTTTCGAAGCTGGTTTCCAGTTCGGTGATGATGGCGTCGATTTTTTTCTTATCGACCGGTATTTTCCCGCCGGTGGTTTCCAGTATTGTCTTTAATCGCAGTGAGGCGTTGTCGAGGCGTTCTGCGCCGGCGGCAAAGTCTCCGGCTGAGTCTATTAGACCCTGAATTTTCAATTCTTCCTTTTTGGGTTTATAGAGCAGTTTCCAGGGCGCCCGGTGGACATCACGACTGGCGAGCTTGAGATTGACACTGACTTCAGCAACATTCTGGATGAGCTGGTCGATGTTGTCCCGGTTGACCTGGATAGTGTCACTGGCCTGGCTGGAAAAGTCCTTCAGATTTGTCAATGCTATCTGGGCGGTATCGATGGCGGCATCAGCCTTGGCCAGGGATTGTTCAATCTGTTTTGTTATCGTCGGCAAATCATTTTCCAACTGTTCGGCGGTGTTCCTCAGCGATGTGACCATCTGCGTTACGTCTGTTTTATTGGTTTCTATCATTTCTTTGATCTGGGTCAAGCCGGTGTCAAGCTTATCCAGGGCTATATGCAACCTGGCCAACACGGCCATTTTATTGTCGGTGTCAAACTGAGTATTAATCTGCTCGGTAACATCCCCAAGCTGATCCAGGATCGAATGCACCTTGACCATAAGAGTTTGCTTCTGATCGTCGAGGGTAAATTGCCGATCTATTTTGGCAGTGAGCTGCTTGAGATTGTTCGCGGAGTGGGCCACCGATGCCATAATGGAATCGTCATTACCGCGGTCAACTTCGAACTTCAGGTGCGATACGAGGCTGTCAGGGTTATCAGGGTTAAACTCCCGCTTGATAGCTTCGGTCATACTGTCGGCCAGCGCCAATTTAACTGTTTGGCCATCCTGAACGAGAGTTCCCAGGCGGCCCAGATCGGTTATGGCCAGGATCGTTTGCCCGCCCAAAACGTTACTTTCCGGCACCAGTACACAGTCATGTCGTAAAGGATATTTTCGCGGAATCTTCATAGTAAAAAAGACCCAGACGTCTTCGTCGCCGGTTGAGTCAGGATCGAGTTTTTCGATTCGGGTATTAGTGACCTGTCCTATTTTGGCGCCGCCGAGATATACAGGACTGCCCCTCCTTAGTCCCCGCAGTCCCACCTTGTAAGGCAACTGCACGGTAATGCTGTGTTTGGCCGCGTACGCGTCCGGCCAGTCAGCCAGTGCCAGTACGATACATAACGTCAGCACCAGCACGACTATGACGGTTATTCCCACAGCTATCTCATTTCGTATTTTTTTTGCCATAACTCCACTTCCGTACTATTTCAATTTCAGCTTTTTATTTTGTCTGGAGCAGATCTTTTTCGTAATCGCCGTGCACTTTACGTTTAGCCAGCGGTCCTTCGGCATCGCCGCGGAGAAACTGACGTATCAGTTTATCTTGTTCGGTTGAAAGCTCTTCCAGTGCGGTATCGCGTAAAGTTTCGAATTCCTGCCTTGTTCCTGTCTTTAAGATTACACCTTTGTCTAACATGCACATACGGTCGGCGATATTAAAGGCCGAATCCATCTGATGGGTCACCACTACACTGGTCACATTAAGTTTACGGGTCAGATCGATGATTAACCGGTCGATCTGCGCGCCGGTAACCGGATCAAGGCCTGCGCCTGGTTCATCATAGAACAATATTTGCGGGTCCAGGGCGATTGCCCGGGCCAATCCGGCTCGTTTTTTCATGCCGCCACTTAATTGGGCGGGCATTTTATCGGCGTGGGCTCGCAATCCCACCAGTTCCAACTTAATTTTCACCATAATCTCAATGGTGTTCGCGTCCAAAGCGGTATGCTCCCGCAGCGGCAAAGCCACGTTTTCGCCCACACTAAGCGAATTAATCAATGCCCCGGACTGAAACAAAATTCCAAATCGTTTGCGTACTTCATTAAGTTGATGTTCGGCCATGGTGGTTATTTCCTGACCGAACATTTTGACGCTGCCGTCATCCGGCCGGATCGAACCGACCAAATGGCGTAACAGGGTGCTTTTGCCGCAGCCGCTGCCTCCCATAATCACCATGATCTCACCCTGAAACACGTCAAGATCGATACCGCCCAGCACCTGCTGATCGGCAAAACTTTTGGTCAATCCGCGTATCTGTATAACAGCGGGTTTCGTCTGAGTTTTTTCGGTTGTGTTTGTCAGCACTGACCACTCACAGCAACATAGTTTCTATGTAAATAATCCATACGAATAGAAGATCACGGTGAAAACCACATCGGCTCCAATGACAGCGACTATACAGTAAACCACGGTGTTGGTTGTGGCCCGGCCTACGCCTTCACTGCCCTGCCATGGTTTGACCGTCAGACCCTGAAAGCAGGCAATCAACCCTATCAAAAGGCCAAACACTGCCGCTTTTATCAGCCCTGTGGCAAAACCGGTGATATCGACCGCATCTTTGGTCATCTGATAAAAAATGTCGGAATCGATTCCCAAATGGACCGATGTCATCCAGCCGCCGGCAATTATAACCACGTCGGCGATTACCGTCAGCAGTACCATCATTATCACCGTAGCCAACAACCTGGGTACGACCAGGAATCTCACGGGATTCAATGCCAGCGTCCGCAGGGCTTCGATTTCCTCAGCCATTACCATCGCACCCAGTTCGGCAGCGATACTGGCGCCGGCAAAACCGCCCAGTATGATAGCGGTCATCAATGGTCCAAGTTCACGGAAAGCCGCGATAGCATTGATTGTGGCAACCTGCTCTGCCTGACCAAACTCATCGAGCTTGGGAAACATCTGTAAGGGCATAATCACTCCGATCGCCAATTCTATCAGGACTACGATAGGAATAGCCCTTACTCCGACACGGACCATTTGGGTGATTAGCGATTCCCGGTCCAGCCGTACTGTCGGGGTGAACAGTCCCTTGGCTGTATTTTCCGCCGTTTCGCTCAGCAGCAGGTACATGCCACCGGCCATAGCGAAAATTCTTTTAGCCATCGCCAGTGTCGCCGCTCCCAACGACGCCAATGGGCTGACTAAGCCGGTTACCTTAACAGATCGATCTGGTTGTGGAGCTGACTGCTTCATTATGACAGGGCCTCTGCTTGGCTGTTATAGATTTGGAATAAGTTGTCCAGCCGGGAAATCTCAAACATACTTCGTACCCGCGGATGCAGTCCCACTAATTTTAACACTCGGTTGTCCCGGCGGGTCAATTGCAGCGCCTCCACCAACACCGCCAACCCACTTGAGTCCATGAATTCCACTTCGTTCATATCAATAATCACCATTGCCGGTTTTTCCTGTATGATTTCGAGCAGTTCGCCCCGCACATGGACGGAACAGTGCATGTCGATTTCTCCGGTAAGCGACAAAATAACAGTATCCCCGTGACGTTTGATGTCCTTGACCACGTTCTGGAATTTATCTTTTTCGCCTGCCATTGTAACCTCTCAACCTTTCGCCTTCGCTTGGGACAGCACCGGCTGACTTTGTTAGCGTTTCTTATTATTCCCGCACATATTTGACCATCTGTAACTTCATGCCCCCACCGGATTCACAGGAATATTCTATTTCGTCCATTATCGACTTAATAATATGCACTCCCAGTCCGCCCGGTCGTATATCATCCAGGTCTCTACTTTTGATACACGTCGGGTCCACCTGCTTACCGAAATCCCGCACTGTTATTTCCAGTCGTGCGGGCCTTCCATGACTTGAAGCAATCTGTCGAAATTGCATAATTATTGGCTCATCGCATGGACCGCCGTAACTATGTTGAATCACATTAGCCAGGGCCTCTTCCACTGCCAATGTCACCATATCCACATCTTTTTCGCTCAGGCCGACCATTTGAGCCATTCGATTGGTTGCCTGCCGCGCTATGCACAAAAATTGTGGAGACGCGTTCATTCGCAACTCAACCTGATTCGATGCTATTTTGCATTGACTGTTCATTTCGACTCAATATTTCTCTTGATGCTCGGCAGCATTTGTATCGTAACGGTTCCAGGACACTGACTGAGTCTTTTTTTGGTTCAGTTCTTCCTGCCAGCGGGCGACGGCTTCGGCTCGACTGCCGGCATCCGCCTTAAAATCGTAACCGAGATCGGTTCCGGTTATCCGCCGCAGTGACGCTATGGCGTAATATCGCACGGCCCGATCTTCGTCCTGCAGCAAATCTACTAAAGGCACCACGGCCGAGACGAGTTCATTCTCCCCGGCCAATTTGACCGCTTGTATTTTAAGTGCCGGATCACAACCTTCCAGGTCCGATAATTGGGGTTCTCGCCCATGCGGCGTACAGCCGGCCGACAATACCATTACCAAAAGCATTATCGGAATATAAAACCGCATTTTCAGCGGTCCAGCCTGTTTTTTTCTTTGTTGTATCATCGATCAATCAACACTGAAAAAACACAATTTCTAAACACTATCAAATCCAGACAGACATAATCCGGACCAGTGTAATTGTCGGCTTTTCAATGACCGATCAATACCCATAAAATCGACAAAACAGATAACAGAAAAGTGACCTGTTTGACTGATTTTTTTCGATTTTTCTGCTTGCCGACCATCTTTTCTGTGGCAACCGCCGGCGAAAATTGTTATACTGTAGTTATGAAAAGACGTAGAGAATTTGGCCCCAAAAAACAGAAAAACCGGTCTGCTCTAATAAAGTTTATCATTTTGGCCGCGATAGTCGCCGTGGTTGGTTCTGGATCGGCCTGTCTGATATATATGCTGATCGGTGAGCCGCCTGTCACTGCTGGGTCTGACCCTGTTCCGACCGAGACTGGTTCTGCTTCGCCCGGGAACGACACTTCAAAAGATATTTCGTTTCTCTACAGGCTGCCGGGACTGATCGCCATAGTTACCGCATTTGCAGTATTGGCTTTGCTGTTTTTTGGTATTCGGGCTTATTTGACAGGCGTACAGGTACGCCATGCCATGCTCAAGAGTCGAAAAAGACCAAAACCTTCCTAAGCTGAGACAAACAGACAGTGACGTGGAAGGCTGGTGGCCGTCTTGCGAAGGTCGTATCAATACAGGAATTATCATACCAATTGGGTACACATAAACCACAAGGCTTTACGATTGGTCCTGCCATGTATAACGATATCCACTGGGCATAACTTTGCGCACAAGCAACACGCAGGAAAACGTGCAACACGTAGAGCCGCGTAAGCGAAATCGCACATCCTTGTCGGGCCTGAAAATCGAGTCTCACCCACCAGGGCTGGGTGTGGCGCTTTGCCAGTTGGCTACATCGTTGCCGTAGTCGCTCGGCACTTTACGCGTCAGCG
>Ga0209078_1000044_pt1 | contig 28354 bp, 20 predicted proteins | sample PPLLak21cMay2015_2_FD_187257 | JGI IMG/M metagenome (GOLD analysis project Ga0209078, IMG submission 187257) | Freshwater sediment microbial communities from Prairie Pothole Lake near Jamestown, North Dakota, USA - PPLs Lake P8 Core (1) Depth... | ecosystem: Environmental > Aquatic > Freshwater...
TACCGAGACCGGTGGCAGGTCGGCCGGCACTTTGATGGCGACTTTCACATGCTCCGGAGGCGGCTGTTTCTGCAAGACCTGCGCCACGAGGGCGGAAACCGCGATCTCCTCGCGTTCGGCGGGCCGGGTGCGCGACAGGTCAAGCAGGTCAGAAACGATCTTGTCGGCATTGCGGACCTCGGACGAGATAATCCCGAGGTATTCCCTGGTCGTCTCGTCGGCATCGGTCAGGACCGTGTTCAGGTAATAGACGGCGTTGGAGATCACGCCCATGGGGTTGCGCAACTCGTGCCCCACATAGCCGGACAGTTGGCCCAGCACCGCCAGCCGTTCCTTTCGGGCAAGCTCCTCGTGAGCGTTGCGAAGAGACATCGCGGCACGTTTGTTAGCCATCGCCTCCACAATCGCCAAAGATAGGTTTTCAACGGCCTCCTGGTCCGCGAACTTGTAGCCGCCCTGTTTATTGCCCAAGCCCACAAAGCCAATCGTCTTTCCCTCGCGATTCAGCGGAACGCAGAGGAAGGCGGTAATCTCTGGATGGCCTTCCAGCAGGGGGCACCGGTCGGGGTGGCCTGCCATCTCGTCCCCATTGACGATGCGTGACTTTCCCTCCCTGATCGTCGAGATGTCGATTCCCCTGATTTCCATATTCTTGATGCTTTGTTTGGCATCGGCGACAGCCATGTCGCACGCATCCCAGCCCGGGTTGCTGATGATGGTGGTGTCCCCCAGGCCGGCTGAGTTGAACTCAACGAGAACGCCGAACTTGCTGCCGGTCAGTTTCTCGGCCACGGCAAGACAAGTCCTGCCTAATTGCTCTTCCGTTTCACAGGTCAACGCCTTCTGAAAAATCTCGTTGATCCCCTGAGTTACCCGGTTCGCCCGCGCCAGATCTGAGGCACGGTTTTCCACCAGTTCTTCAAGGTGCTCGCGGTGTTTGCGCAGTTCATCCTCCGCCTGCACACGCTCGGTAATGTCGCTCATGGCCGATCGAATCCGACCGCCTTCACTGTCAGGACTTCCCACGGGGACGCTTCCCATCTGAACCCAGAATGGTTCGGCGCTCTGGATTCTCAAACGCAGTTCGCAACGCTGCTTCATCCGTGTCGCAAGAACCTTTCTTCTATGCAAGTAGTAGATGTCCTGGTCTTCTTCGACGATGTATGCGGACAGCAACTGGTTGATCAGGCCCGCTTTGGAAACTCCCAGCATCTCCGCGAGGGTCAGATTGGTCTGGATAATGAGGCCCTCGTCGCTCAGCGTGATGTAGCCAACCGGGGCGAAGTCGTAGAGGTCGGCATACTGGTCGCGCGTCTCGACGAGTTCTTCCTGGGTCTTGCGCAGGTCGTCGTTCTGCATCTCCAATTCAATCCGATGCGTCTCCAATTCGTGTATCAAATGCGAGATGTCATCGGTCGACATCCGTACGATGTCCTGTTTGCCTTCAGGCGTCACCCGTTTCTCCGCCCGCGCCCGCAGCTTTTGTATGTCGGTCGAAAATTGTTCTTTCTTGTCCATGGTTCTTCCCTTCAGAGTTTTCCCCGCGGGGGAAAAGGCTATTTCCGCGCCTTCTTCGGCTTGCGATCGGTGATATCGCGATCCACCCCTCGATAGCCAGCGATCTCACCAGCCTCGCCAAAAATCGGAACACCGTTTCGCTCCAGGGTCACGCGGCGACCATCTTTATGAAGGCAGACGGTCTCCAATGTGTCGATTGACTCGCCTTTTTTCGACACATCCTTTAAAATATCAGAAATTCGCTCCGCCTCTTCCCGCGGCATCAAGTCGAATGTGGTCTTGCCGATTACATCCTCCGGCTGGTATCCCAACATGGCTTCAACCTGCGGGCCGGCATACGTATAGATGCCTTCCGTGTTCACTTCCCATATCCAGTCGGTGGAAGACTCGACAAATCCCCGGAACCTCGCCTCGCTCCGCCGAAGCTCCTCCTCCGCCCGCTTACGGGCGGTGATATCCTCAAATACGATAACCACGCCGTCGATTACATTGCTGACGGTACGGTAGGGGCGGACCTTCATGGTGTAGGTGCGTCCATCCTGACTTTTAAACTCAGCCTCTCTGACGGTCAAATCCTCAAGGACTTTCTTCCCGTATTCGGCCAGGTCCACTTTAATCAGGCTGGTAGCGAAATGCCTGATGGGCCGTCCCAAATCCGTGTTCGTCAGAGGGATAATAGCGGTTGCCCTCGGCGTAAAGCGGCGGATGCACAATTCCGTGTCCAGGAACAAGGTGGCGGTATCCGTGCTGTCGAGCAGATTTTTCATATCGTCGTTGGCTTTGGAAAGTTCGTCGATGCGGCTTTGAAGCTCCGCGTTGACGGTGGCCGACTCCTCGTTGAGCGATTGCAGTTCTTCCTTCGAGGTCTCTATTTCTTCGTTAGTGCTCTGCAATTCCTCGTTGGTGCTCTGCAGTTCCTCATTAGTACTCTGCAATTCCTCGTTGGAAGTCTCCAACTCCTCAATCGTCGTTTGCAGGTTCTCCCTGGTGTATTGCAGTGCTCGTTCGAGTTCCTTCTTGCCCTTCAGCTTCTTTATCGCGGTCAGTGGCTCGCGTTGGCTTTCTTTCAAAGACTTCTTCGAAGGCTTCGCGGTCTCTTCAAAGACCACCATCATCAGCCCCCGCATGACGCTCTGCTCGAGAATCGGCTTGACCGACAAATCCAGGAACAGATAGTCCCCATTGTTTTCAATCCGCAGGCCTCGATGGATCACCTCCTGCTTGTTTATGGCCGCCTTGCGAATCGCGGTGGCCAGGTCCGATTTCAGACACGAACGCACCATCTCCAGGATGTTGACGCTAATCTTCCCTTCGGCAGGTTCCAGGAACCGGCCCGTCCGACCATGAATATAGACGATATTGCCGGCATCGTCGATAATGGCGCAGGGCGGGGTGTTGCTTTGTTGTAGGATCGTTTCGATCAGTTGCAACGAGCTGATTTCTTCTGTTTTCCTGATGTTTTCCGTGACTTCGGGATTGGCGTGCTCGAATGGGGTGCGAGTGTCCGGAAAATCCAGGACGGGGTACGCCGACGCGACCGAGGCCTGACGACTGAATATCTTCCATTTCCTGTCCAGCGTCGCAAACAGGTCCGTGGCCTGTCCGATGGTTTCGGATGACCCCAGGAAAAGAATGCCGTCCGGCTTCAGACTGTAATGAAAAATCGGAAACAGCTTTTTCTGCAATTCGGGTTCCAGGTATATCAGCAGATTGCGGCAGGACAAAATGTCCATCTTGGTGAAAGGCGGGTCCTTGAGGACGTTCTGCGGGGCAAAGACCAGCATTTCACGAATTACCTTCTTGATGCGATACCGATCGTCGTCTCCTTTCGTGAAATAACGCTTCAGACGCTCAGGCGACACATCGGCCAGGATACTCTCGGGATAGAGACCCGCGCGGGCGAAGTTAACCGCATCTTTATCAATATCCGTTCCGAAGATTTGAACGCTGAAATGGCGTTTTATCCGCTCCATGCACTCCTGCAGAATAATGGCAAGCGAATATGCTTCTTCGCCGCTGCTGCAGCCGGTGACCCAGGCGCGCACCGTGTAGTTGTCCGGCTTGCCCTTGAGCAGTTTGGGAATGAATTTGTCTCGGAGTACGTCGAATGCCGCGGCGTCCCTGAAAAAGTTGGTGACACCAATCAGTAACTCTTTGAACAGGATACCCGCTTCTCGCTCGCTGTCCTGAAGATAACGCGCGTAGCCCGCAATGTCGTCGATCTGATGGATGTTCATACGCTGCTTGATACGGCGGCAGATAGTGTTCTTCTTGTAAAGCGAAAAGTCGTGACCCGTTTGCATTCGCAGAATGGCGTAAATTTTCTGCAAAGCGTTCGGTGTCTTACCCTCGGTCGAAGCAATGACGGAAGCGCCCTTTAGGAAAGCGTGTTTGGTGTACTTGATTAGTTGTTCGGGCATCCTCTCGGGCGGCAGCACGTAGTCGGCCAGACCCGTGGCGATAGCGCTTCTGGGCATCCCGTCGTATTTGGCCGATTCCACGTCCTGCACCATTACCATGCCCAGTTCGCCCTTGATCGCCTTCAGCCCCAGCGTACCGTCCGTCCCGGTGCCCGAAAGGATGATGCAGACCGCGTTGGAGCCCTGGTCCATGGCTAGTGACCGAAAGAACGAATCAATGGGCAGGTTGCCACCTCGCGGCTGGGGCAAATCCGTCAGTTGCATAACCCCGTTCAGGATCGTCAGGTTCTTGTTGGGCGGGATGACGTATATATTATTGCACTGCACCTTCATGCCGTCCGTTACTTGATGGACCGGCATCTTCGTGCGTTTTTGCAACAGTTCGGGAAGCAGGCTGACGTGGGTCGGATCGAGGTGAGCCACCAGGATAAAGGCGATGCCGCTGTCGTGGCACATCGCCATGAAAAACGTCTCGAAGGCCTCCAGCCCGCCCGCCGAGGCACCCAGCGCCACGATGGGGAATCCCATCTGTTTCTGATCCACCGTGCCCGAGGACAGTAGATTCCTAGGCACTGATTTCCCTGCACCGCCATGTGCCTTGGCAACGATCTTACCGGCCGACGGCGTACCTTTCGCGGTGGATCGCTTCGTCTGGGCCTTCTTGGCCGCCTCTGCCTGTACCGTTGTGGATTTCCTGGCGGAGAATTTCTTGTTCCCACCCACACTCTTCTTACTGGCCGCTTGCTTCTTAGCCGGGGCCTTCTTTACTGTCGCTTGTTTCGCCATAATTCGCGCTCCATACTTTGGTCTAGTGGAGGAGCGGGGGCGAGCCGGTGAGAACCACGCCCCTCCGTCCTCCGGCTTTCCTACAGCACCACAGCCGCCGTGTTGCTGGGTACCGACTACCTCCCGTTCGCAACACAGCCACATCGTAACCGTTCACGGGTATTTTGAGCGTATTGAGCAACTCACTCAATGTCAAAATGCCCATTTTCTAGTCAATTCAATGGTTTATAGCATACTCAAGGCGGCATATCAATATTTTTCTCAAGCAAACCTCTAAACTGGTCCAATAATAGCCTTGTTGGCAAACTTGGGGACGAAATTTGACTTCCAAAACAGAACAATTTTATATTCGGCGTATCGCCGAACTTGAAAAGCAAGTTGCTGAACTTGTTAAAACTAACGCTGAACTTACTGATAAAGTTGCCAAACTCTCGAAGAATTCGTCCAACTCTTCTAAGCCGCCATCGTCGGATATTGTCAAACCGCCGAAAAAGAAGAAATCCAAGGGTTCCCGTAACATTGGCGGCCAACCCGGACACACCAAACACGAACGAACGCCTTTTGCAAGGGAAGGCATCGATCCCCGACTAGCTGGCAAAGTGACTAGTGTTCAGATAAAGGCAATCAAATAGCATGGGTTTACACCATAGATAATCTTGACTATCATTATGGGTTCTGGGGGCTTTGACTGCAACTTTCTGCGAGTAAACAATTACGTCCGATTGGCATGTCACTCCGACATTTCAGATTTCCACCGGGTAAGTAATAGATAGGACAACTGTTAACCCGCCGGTCGATTGCTTGGGCGCAAGGCGCGGGCATTGAAGGCGGCATCCGGAAAGGAGCCGTTATGTCAATGCCCAATTTACCTTTGCGCCTAATTCGGTATCACATAAAGAATCCCAGCAGCGATTTGCGGAACTGGCCGCTATTCTGGCGGCTGGTATCCTGCGGCTGAAAAGCTACCCCACCTTAACATTTCCCGCCGAAAAGAAAATCTCGGAATCTGCGAGGAATCCCCTTGAGCTTGTTGGTGAAATTCGCCCTGATCGCGTTACTGGTTAACGATGAAGGGACCAGAGATTGGAGATGATATAACAGTGAACATTGGTAAGGAAATCGCCCTTTTGAAGGGCATGACGGTAACCGAATTGCGCAAGCGATATGTGAAAGTGTTCGGTGAGGAATCTCGCTCCCGCCACAAGGATTACCTAATCAAGCGGATTGTTTGGCGGCTGCAATCACTGGCCGAGGGTGACCTGTCCGAGCGTGCCCGGCGTCGGGCAATGGAACTGGCCAATAACTCCAACATCCGTATGAACGCACCGAAACCGCACACAAAACCAAACCCTGATCGTACCACGACGGGAAAGCTCAATCTTCCCGGCAACAATCGCCTGCCTATGCCCGGTGCAGTTTTGACTCGTCAGTATAAGGGAAGGAATATCGTGGTAACCGTACTACCCAAGGGATTTGAGTATGAAGGTGAGGTTTACCGCTCCTTGTCGGCAGTGGCCAAGGCGGTGACCGCGTCAATCCCCTTCGTTGAGTAAACGCCTGTCGTGTCGTCGTCAGTTAACAGACCCGTTCGCCCCGGGACCTACCGCTATTTCGAACTCGCGCCGGGTAATTGACTACTACCCCACCATTTTGACCTAGCCAGACAGCGAGCCGGTCGCCAGGCGATCCCGGTCGATCATTTCTTCAAGTAACGATACAAAGGATATGGGCGTCTAGTCCGGCGATGCCGGCTCTGCGCCAACCAGTGAAGGAGTGCCACCAGCCAACAGAAGCACAACCACCAATACAAAGACAAGGTTTTTTGTCTGAGTCATTGTCCTGTTCCATTAAGATAGAACGAGATGCCGCGGTCAGATGTTCATCGTCATAAGGAACTCTGCGTTGGTGGGGACTTTTTCCAGGCGGCTCTTGAGCAGTTCGACGCTTTCCACTACGTTCATGTCGCTGAGCACGCGGCGTAACCGATACACCAGTTCCAGCTCCTTCGGGTCCAAGAGAAGCTCTTCCTTCCGAGTACCGCTGCTGCTGATGTCGATGGCCGGCCAGGTGCGACGGTCCACCAGACGACGATCCAGGTGCAACTCCATGTTGCCGGTACCCTTAAACTCTTCGAAAATCACTTCGTCCATTTTCGAGCCGGTGTCGATCAGTGCTGTCGCTAAAATGGTGAGCGAACCGCCTTCTTCGATGTTACGTGCGGCGCCGAAAAATTTCTTTGGTTTTTGCAAAGCGTTTGCGTCAACACCACCGGTCAGTATCTTGCCAGAATGCGGCACTTCGGTGTTATAGGCCCGTGCTAAACGTGTGATCGAGTCAAGCAGGATTACCACATCCTTGCCATATTCGACCATTCGTTTTGCTTTTTCGATGACCATTTCTGCGACCTGTACGTGACGGCTGGCAGGCTCGTCAAAGCAGGAACTGACGACCTCCACGGTATCTGCTGTGGCCCGCTCCATTTCGGTGACTTCTTCCGGCCGCTCGTCGATCAGCAGAACGATCAGAGACACTTCGGGATGGTTGGCAGTGATGGCGTTGGCGATTTTCTGCAGCAGAACCGTTTTGCCGGTACGTGGCGGAGCTACGATCAAACCTCGCTGTCCTTTGCCGATTGGGGTAACCAGATCGACAATACGCATATTGATCTCTTTTGGGGTAGTCTCCAGGATGAGCCGACCTTCCGGATGTAAGGGAGTGAGGTCTTCGAAAACGACCTTTTCGGTGAGTTCTTCGGGGTCTTCATAGTTGACCGCTTCTACGCGTAGCAGGGCAAAGTACTTTTCCGATTCCTTCGGAGGTCGTATCTGACCGGCTACTATATTGCCGTTACGCAATCCGAAACGTCTGATCTGGGATGGGGAGACATAAATGTCATCGGGACATGGGAAATAGTTGTAATCGGGCGTACGCAAAAAACCGAAACCGTCCGGCAGCAGCTCAAGCACCCCTTCTCCGTACATCAGACCGTTCTGGCGAATTCGCTCTTTGACGATCTTGAAGACCAGATCCTGCTTTTTCAAACCGGTGTACTCAGTAAGGCCTTCCTGCTTAGCCAAATTGTGCAATTCTTCCACGGACAATTTTTGCAGATCGGTGATGTGCAGATCACCTTTTTTGACTTCTTCGTACTTGGCGTGCGTCTCGTCGTCGATTGCCTGAAGTTTTTGCGAAGAATCGCCTTTTTCTTTAGCCACGGCATGATCCTGGGCCTCCGAAGCTAAGGCCGCATCATTCTGGGCTATTTCCGCGACGGCTGTAGCCGAGGTTCTTGTTTCCGATGCATCTGGTTTTCTTTTGGATTTTTTGTTAGAGGTTCTTGTTTTTGTATTGGCTTTAGCCATTCAAATCACTCCTTCTACTGGTTACTATCAACTTAATTGCATAAAAAAAAACACTATTTATACCCAATGGGTGACAATTTCTGGCATGGCTGATTGTAAAGGCTTTCAGAATAAGTAAATACATAATTACTCAAACCGACCGATTCTAACGAATCGTTCAGTTTGGAGGCAACAGGTGCGAGGCACCGGCAGTGCGGTCAGTTTGAGTAATAGGGAAACGGGAAAACTCAATTGTTGTGAGCACGCTAACAGCTATTCGGGTTTTTCACCCCAAAAAAGGCACCTTTTCGTAATGGCCTAACCCGTTATGTCACAGATGTCGCCATTTTATGAGATGTTCAGCAAGATAATCTTAAACGTCCGCTCAACAGCCTGCCTCTGCTACGCCATGCCCCCACAACTTCTCCAGCTTTTCCCGGTCCGCGTTGCCCTGCGATACACAACGGCATCGATTTACCGCTTTTTTTGTCCTAGTACCAAAGTTAAAACTCTACCAACCTGAGAGGCTGTAACGGGGATACTAGAGTTGTTACGTATGGTATATTCGGATATTTCGGTCTTAATGTCCAGCGCTAATTGTAAATTTTCTATTTTTTTTATTTTTTCATTGTCCCATCCGCGGCTGCGTCCCAGTCTGTCCGCCCGGATAGTCTCATTTGCCTGCACAAAAACGATAGAATCGCATAATTTATGGTATTTTTTTTCGATCAATAGTGGTACATCCAGCACCACTGCCTTTATTTTGGGGTCGTTTTTAAGGATTTTTATAAGCTCATTTTGACGTTGTTCGATCAATGGGTGTACCAGACTGGTCAGTTTTTCGAGTTCTTCGGCATTTTCGAAGACTATCTTCGCCACCGCTTCGCGGTCGATTCGGCCCTGATCTCCAACAACGCTAAGGCCCCACCATTTAACAAGTTGCGCGATTATTTCCGGCCGGTTAAGCACTTCATGGTTGATCTGATCGGCACTGATTACTCCACAGCCGATCGCGGCGAACTGCCCGGCTACAGTAGTCTTACCTGAGCCTGGCGCTCCAACTATTCCTATTATAGGTTTTTCGTTGGCCATTGGCAATACTTTAATTGTTTTTTGGATAAGAGTCTTGTCAAAATTGATATTGTCGCAAAAAGTCGATTTTTACGCCCAAAGATGCCGCTGCAGTACCGGAATCAGCTTTTCACAGTCCTTTTGGCACTTGGCGTAAAAATTCGTATCCGAGCGAGCTACTGGCGGCAGGTCGTTGGCAAGCCCTGTGTGTTGTGTCAGTTCTGGGGAGGTTTTGTCGCCGTAGCAGGAGTTTTTTGTTTGGTGGTAGTGGTTACAGATGGTTTTGGAATTTCTGTCTTTCCGTTGGTAAGCCAGTCAATTACGCATTTGCAGGTATGTTTGTCCCATTGGGCCGATAGTCCGTTTACACTTCTGGTCGCGGACAGGAGCGTTGAATTGATTCGGTTGAAAGAAGCATCTCCAGTCCAATTCTTTACTGTCGGGTGATCTGCCAATGGGGTAATGCCAACCATGAAGAAGATAAAACTGGAGGCAAGGAAACCAAGGAAAAAACCAAGGATGCCGGCTCCCAGCCCATTGAAGATTTTCGGCAATGGGACATAGAAGACTCCCGAGAAGTACATTCCTACCAAGAGGTTAGTACTGGTAAAAACGAACATTGCCACCGCCAGTATGCACAGGGCATGATAATAACTGGTGTCGAGAGCGGGGATGTACCCGACGATAGTGGGGCTTAGCATTACGCTCAGGTAAATGGTAATCAAGAGGTTGAAAAGCAGGGTCCATACGGTGACGAACCCTTTTTTTCGGCCGATCACGGCAAAGACAGCACCGGTTATTATGGTCAATAGAAATAACATAACAAAGCCAACCTTATCCCAAATTAGAAATCACCCTTTTTGCTTCCTCAAGTGAGGTTTTTCCGGTGAGGACCATTTGAATAGCCTGTTTTTGCATACAGGTTCTGCCCTGTTCGTCACCTTCCTTTTGGAATTCTCCTATGGACAATCTTTCGTCAATTAATTGAGCTTTTATCTTGCCATCAAGAACGGTAATGTCAAAAACTCCGGTTCGTCCCCGGTAGCCGGTCCAGCCGCAATTTCGGCAACCGGCGGCTCGCATAACCGTATGAGAATCTATCTTTTTCGCGGTCAGACGCGAGATCTGCGCATCCGAGAGATTATCCGGACGTTTACAATCGTCGCACAGCTTTCGCACGAGTCTCTGGGACATAATCACATCCAGTGCCGAGGCCAATAGAAGGGGTTTTATGCCGAGGTCCATAAGTCGTACCAGCGATCCTTTGTTACTACTACTGTGGAGGGTGGCAAGGACAAGATGTCCGGTCTGGGAGGCCTGCAGCGCTATGGTGGCGGTTTCTTCGTCGCGTATCTCGCCGATAGAAATCACGTCCGGGTCCTGCCGCAGGACGCTACGGAGGGTTTTCGCAAAGGTGATGCCCGCCTTGGGGTTGATTTCAATCTGGCTGGCTTGCGGTATGGCATATTCGATGGGATCTTCAATGGTAATCACGTTGCGAACATCAAAATCTATCTGGCGGAGCATGGCATACAATGTTGTGCTTTTGCCGCTGCCGGTGGGACCGCACACGAGGATCATGCCATTCTGCCGGGAGATCGTACTGGTAATGATCTTATGGTCGTCCTGTGACATTCCAATATCTTCGAGCGTTAGGGGAGCGCCAAGCTGATTTAGCAGTCTTATCGAGAGTTTTTCTCCGTGGAGGATTCCGGCACTTGCTACGCGAAAGGATATATCGCCTTTGGGCGTCTTGGCCATAAAAGCGCCATCCTGGGGTCGGCGTTTTTCGGCAATATCCATGCCGGATATAACCTTGATACTGTTGATGACATGTGTACTTACCTGGGTGTCAAGTTCACAAATATTCCGCAACATACCGTCGATTCGAAATCTGACGCTGCAGGCCAAAGTGCTTGTCGGGTTGATCAGGATGTCACTGGATAGTTGCTGTATCGCATCACCAATAATCTCTTCGGTAACTTCAAGGGCGCTGGCTCCGTTATGATCCAACTTGGCCCGATTGTATATGTCGGAAAGATTTCTACCGGATGAATCGACCAGGGTGACGGGGAATTTGTTTTGCCCGCGGGTTGAAGATCTGATTTTTCTCCCCAGCAATTTGTCAAACGCCAGGCCTATTGACTCGATGAGCGATATCCCCTGGTCGTCTTTTTTTCTGACCACATCAACGACAAACAGCACAAATACGTACAAAGGACCCGTCAGAAGCAATAATATACTGGAGACTTGTTTATGTTTTTTGGGCATCAGGCCGCTGGGCTGTAAACGTTGTGTCAGGTGCATGCAAAAATAAAACCAGAAAAGAAGACACGCCAATCTGACCGGACCAAACAGCAAATCAGTACCCGGTAACACCATAAAACATAAATTCCTGCCAAGAAAGACCGATGGGGTGCGCTCCATCCCTGCAAGGACTACGTAAAATTCCCCGATTGTCACATCGGGGGCTGAATTTTTGGTACGCGGACCTCGATGAACTCCGTCAAGTCAGTGCCTACCCAACATTCCGCCAGCATCCTGAAAAACGCATTGTAACAAACCCCTCCACTTCAAACAATACCCTGATGATAAATCATTTACATTCCAGCCAATTCCGGCCCCATCCCACATCTACGGTGACCGGCACATCCAGTTTTATGGCCTGAGCCATTTCTGTCTGGATAATTTGGCTGTATTGTTTGGCTCTATCGGCAGGCAGTTCAAAAACCAACTCGTCATGGATCTGTAGGATCATTTTCATTGCCAGGTTTTCTTGTTTGATTCGACGGTAAATGTTTATCATAGCTACCTTTATCAAATCCGCGGCCGATCCCTGCACAACGGTGTTGACCGCCATTCGCTCGGCGAGTTTGCGTCGATTGGCGTTTTTACTGGCCAGATCCGGGATCACACGACGCCGGGCCAGGATGGTGCTGACATAACCATCTTTTCTGGCTTGAGTTACGATGTTGTCGATAAATGTTCTGATCTCAGGATAGCGGTCAAAATAATCGTTAATGAAACGCTGGGCCTCATCAACGGGGATTCCAATACCCCGCGAAAGCCCGTAAGCAGTCTGGCCATAGATTATGCCGAAATTGACCGCCTTGGCCTTGGCACGCTGAACCTGGGCCACTTCATCCGGTGGTATATCGTAAATCTGAGCGGCAACGAACCGGTGGATGTCCTGACCTGTTCTGAAGGCTTCCGCCAAGGCCGCATCATGACTGAAGTGGGCCAGCAGTCGCAGCTCTATCTGCGAATAGTCAGCGGCGAGTATGACCTCATCATCACCCTGCGGAACAAAGGCACGACGAATTTCCTGGCCCAGCGGCGTCCTGATAGGGATATTCTGCAGATTGGGGTTACTGCTGCTGAGCCGTCCGGTGGCGGTTATCGTCTGATTGAAGGAAGCGTGTATGCGGGAGGTATCCGGGCATATCATCGAGGGTAGCTTGTCCACATAGGTATTCTTAAGTTTGCTAAGTTGTCTGTACTCAAGCATTAACAACGGAACAGGATGCTGGGAACTTAACATCTCGAGCACTTCCTGATCGGTCGAGAGGCCGGTTTTTGTCTTCTTGGCCGGTGTTAGTCCGATCCTGTCAAAAAGCACCCGAGCCAATTGGTTGGGCGAATCGATATTAAAAACGCATCCAGCTTCCTTGTAAATCTGGTCTGTCAACTGCTCCAGCCGTTCGCTGATCCGGGTGCTCAGCTTCCTTAGCCAGGCGGTCTCCAGGGCAATTCCGTGGTATTCCATCTCGGCCAAGACTTCCACCAAAGGCATCTCCACCTGGTGAAAGAGTTTTTTCAACTGCTCGTCAGTTGTCAATCTGCTGTCAAACAACTGTCTCAGCCGCCAGGTAACCTCGGCATCCTCCGCGGCATAGTCGGCCGCCTGCCGGAGATCGACCATGTCAAAGGTAAGCTGATTTTTGCCTTTTCCCAGCAGACTTGCCAGTTTAATGGTTTCATGGTCCAGATAGTCCATTGCCAGGTTGTCAAGGCTGTGGCTGGTACGGACACTGTCAAGTACATACGAGGCTACCATGGTGTCAAAATCGACGCCACGCAGTTCCACGCCGCAGCGGCGAAGGACGATCATGTCATATTTGATGTTCTGCCCGGTTTTCTTAACTTCAGGATTAGCAAGGACTTGTCGCAATCTGTCCAGGGTGTGCTGGTAATCGAGGCATTCCTGGCCCAGTGGAGCTCTGACCGGCAAATACCAGCCCTGGGCGGGTTGCCAGGAAAAACTCAGCCCTACCAATTGAGCCGCCACCGGATTAATACTGGTGGTTTCAGTATCAATCGCAAATGTTTTTTGGCGGCTTAGCTGCGCATAGAAATCTTCAAATGCCTCGGAAGTGTTCACCAGGATATATTGCGACTCTGCCGGGGTGGCAGCGGCAGGTTCGGTGGTATCGGTTCCGGAGGCCGAGGCCCCGGTGGTATCTGTCTTGAGGGCGGTGGTTTCGGCGGTATCGGCAGGAATTGATAATTGTTCTAACTGTTTGCGAAAACTGAGTTTACGAAATATTTTTTCCAGTGCCGGCAGGTCAAAACCCTTTACGGCCAGGTCCTCGAAGTCGATTTGCAACGGCATCCGGCAATCGATGGTAGCCAGCCGGCGGGACAGCTCGAGTTGTTCGGCGCCGGCTCGGAGGTTATCGCCGCGTTTGCCCTTGATCTCGTCTTTATGGGCTAACAACTGATCCAACGAGCCATATTTTTGTATCCACTGGAGGGCGGTTTTGGGGCCGACGTCAGGGATACCAGGGATGTTGTCCACGCTGTCACCCTGAAGGGCCAGGATGTCCACAACTTGCTCAGGTCTGATGCCCTTGGTTTCCAGCAGGGTGGCTGTATCCAGTACAGCGTCGTTTTTCGGGTCGTACATGGCGACCCGCTCGCCCAATAATTGTTCTAAGTCCTTGTCTTTAGAGCAGATATATACCTGCAAATCTTTTTTGCGGGCTTGTTGGGTCATGGTTCCGATGATATCATCGGCCTCGTATCCGGCTTGGCGGAGGATGGGAATTCGCATTGCGGTGAGGATATCTTCGATTCGGCTGATCTGAACGGGCAGATCGTCCGGCATTGGCGGGCGGTTGGCCTTGTAGTCGGGGAATATTTCGTGGCGAAACGTGGGTCCGATTGCGTCCATGGCCACGACAAGCATGTCCGGCTGACGCTCGCGGAGCAGTTTGAGGACTATATTGGTGAAAATAAATGTGGCTTTGGTCGGTTCACCGTCGGGAGCGGTGAAATTGGCAGCGATAGGCGCATAAAAGGCGGCGTATATCTGAGCATGGCCGTCAATGATATACAGGCTTTTGGTCATGGTTGGCGTCTTTCGGGCGAGAATCGACTAATGCACACAACTGTAGGGATACACTAAAGTTATACAAACAGACCGTCAAGCATTATTTCTTTTATGTTGCAGTCGTGGAGGTAAAATCGCTACGATAGGATAAATGTATGTTCAAGGGAAATTAGCCCCAAAAAACCCATGGAATCGGTCAGACGGCCAATATTTGGATGTATGATGGTCAAAAAATACTGCGGTGAGAGTGGAGCGGTGGTTTTTTTGTTGACGTTAGAGGGTTTTTCTGTAAGAATGGTAAAAGATTATGAGGCCCTCCGTAGATAGTCGGCGCGGTTGATTTGAGCGGCCGGCTGATGCATGACGGAAGAAAATATTTCCCATAGGAGGTGGCATAGCCACTTTTTCTGTTCCAGATGGTTGGCAAAGGGCCGCTCCCGTTGGTCGCTCGCTGGAATGGCAAAATCACGAAATTAAAGAAGTTTTCCCATAGGAGGTGGCATAGCCACTTTTTCTGTTCCAGATGGTTGGCAAAGGACCACTCCCGTTGGTCGCTCGCTGGAATGGCAAAATCACAAAATTAAAGAAGTTTTACCATAGGAGTCAATTATGGCTGTTTCCAAGGCTAGCACAGACAGTGGCAGCGGTATGCTTTATGCGTTGGTGGTATTTGTAATACTGTTTCTGGCGAGCGCGGTTTTTGCGGTGTGGATGTTCGTCAGTAACTCAGGTTTGGACAAGGGGCGGGACAGGGCCATAACGGAACTGGAGAAGTTCGGCAATGACGCAGAGCTGAGGGAGGTCCGGCCACTTATCCAGATGAACAAGACGGTGCTGGGCCAACTCAGTGCGGATATGAAGTATCTGTGCGGGCTTGTCGCGGGAGCGGATCTGCAGAACTTTTCGCTGGTGGGCGCCAAGGTGAATATGGATAAGCGGCTTGGTCCGATTTGGGAGAAGCTGCCCACGGCCCTGAGTAATCCGCAAGAGGCGGATCCGGCGGCCGGGCTGGCTAATATTGTGGAGTCACTAATCAAGGAAAGAGACGCCTGGGCGGAACGGTATATGCAGGCTGATGCCGACAAAGAAAATCTCAAACAACTCTATGATCAGAAAATAGCGGCGAGTGATCAGCTCATCGCCCAGTCAACCCTGGATCTGGGGAAGGAAAGCAAAGCGGCTCTAACATACGAGGAAATTTACAAACAGCGTTTTAGCGAGCAGACAAAGGGCTACGAGGCAATGCTCAGCACGTACGAGAGTGAAAAGACGAAATTAAATACTGAAAATGATCTGTTGACTAAACGAATGGCACAAGTGCAGTTAAACCTCGATAAGTGCGAAAGCAAATTACTGGAACTGGAAGAGATAGTAAGGTTGATTCGACCAAGTCCTGAGATGGAGACAGCGGCGCTCAAATCGGATGGAGCGGTGGTGTCGGTTAATGCTCGCGATAAACTGGCTTATATTGACCTGGCCAAAAACGATCATATATATCGCGGGCTGACGTTTACCGTTTATGACAGTTATCAGTCAATTCCCAAAAGCGGCGAAGGTAAAGCAACCCTGGAAGTTATCGAGATTATGGACTCGATCAGCAAGTGCCGAATTACCCAGTACGACCCGACTAACCCGATTATGAAGGGTGATGTTATCGCTAATTTGATCTGGGATAAGGATAAGAAATATCAATTCTGCGTAGCGGGCGAATTCGATTTCAATGGGGATGGGAAGATTGATTCCGACGGCAAAGAGCAGATCGCCAATTTGATAACCGCATGGGGCGGTCAGGTAACCAAAGCCGTCTCGGTGGATACGGATTTTCTGGTATTGGGTAAGGAGACAGAGACTCCCGTCCGGCCGCCAGAGGAGGATATGGAAAGAAATACACCAGCCGCGGTTGCTTATATGACAGCTCAAGCAAGCTCACAACTGTATGCCGAGGTCCGTCAAAACGGAGCGGCACTGGGAGTGCCGACGTTCAACACCAGCCGATTCTTCCACTTTATCGGATACCATCCGGAAGAGTCAGGAAACTAAAATCTCCGCAAGGTGCGACGGAAGCTGCCTGTTGCGGCTTGCCTGCCACCTAATAATAGCCGAGGCGGGACTTGAACCCGCACGCCCTTGCGGGCAGGGGATTTTAAGTCCCCAGCGTCTGCCAATTCCGCCACTCGGCCAAGTGCTTGTTGTATAACGGGTTATATAAACATTTGAGCCTGTATTGAAAAGGCTGCGCGTCCGTTTTACATCCACTCAGATTGCTTTTTTATTATCTGCCTTCTTGTGGTTCGACAATATATCCGCTATGGTCAGGAAAGTCAACATCACAAAATACGAACATCCCGAATCGTATTGTCGCCGAGATGCCGGGCCGATTGAAGTTTTTGCAACTGCGGCGTTGGTTTTTTATGAGGCAGGTTCACCATCGATAATTTGCTTTAAGAGATGCAGGTCGCTAAAAGCTGTGGCATGTTGTCGAATCCAGTCATCGTCCCGGTTCCACCAACACAGATTCAACAGGAACGCGATGTCCTCATCGGTAAAACGTTTGCGGATGACACGGGCGGGGACGCCAGCGGCCACGGCATAGGGCGGTATGTCCTTGGTAACAACGGAACCGGCGCCAATGATAGCACCGTGGCCGATGGTAACACCGTCCATAATAATGCTATGTAATCCGATCAGGACATCATTGCCGATGGTCACGGGCAGATATTCCTGGAAACTTTCATCGATACGAAAACTAATCTCAGTGCTGGGCCGGGGAGAATAAAACGCCGGGGAAGTCGATACGTAGTTGCCGGTGGGATGACGGCCCATAGCGATATGCACACCCTGACTGACCGAACAAAAAGAGCCAATAGTGCATTGATGGATACAGGAATCGCGGCCGAAATAGGTGTGACGGCCGACGGTGCAGTCCTTAAGTTTGGTATGGTCGTAAACCACCACGCCGGCGCCGATCCGGCAGTTGCCCAGGATACGGGCGCCAGGCCCCAAAAGCACATTCGGATGGCGGGAATCCCTGCGAATGAGTCGGGCGCCGCGGAACTCACGCTAAGGAGCAAGTACTCCTAAAAACACATCAGCCAATTTTCGAATCATACGGCTCAATTATCCAACGGGTTGATGCTCACGGCTGGAGCAGGTAATTCTCTTAAAGTCGGACAACACATGGAACTTACTTTATGTCTCGCTCAATGAACTATAAAGTTTCTGATAACGTTTAGCTTGAATCTCAAGAGTATATTCTTGTTCTATTACCTTTCGCGCATTTGATCCCATCTGCTTACGTTCTTTCGGATGATATATCATCCATTTTATCTGTTCAGCCAATTCCTCGGCATTCCTTGTTTGTGCCAAAAGACCTGTTTCTCCCGGCCTTACCATATCTGGTATCCCTCCAATATCAAAACCAACAACAGGAGTTCCGCAGGCAAAAGACTCAAGAACCATATTTGGAAAATTGTCTTCCAAAGAAGGAAGAGCAAACATATCAGCTGCACTATAGCAAACAGACAAAAGTAATTCATCCCGTATAGTTCCTAAGGAATAAACGGGAAACTCAACATCTTTCAAAAGAGTAGAAGGTCCGCCGCCGAAAATAATTAAACCAATATTAAAATTACTAACTCTATTTCTAAGCAACATTAAAGCTTTTATTAAATAAGATGCGCCTTTCCTTGCGTTGGTCGTTGATTGTGCACCAAACAAGATAAGTATTTTATCTTTAGGTAAACCTAACAGCTCTCGTGAATATTGCTTCTCACGCTCTGCGAATGTATATGTTGACAGACCATTTGCAATAACATCAGCTTGAAACTTCCTAAATAATTGGCTCTGCCTGGCACAATCTTCCAACCACTTACTGGGTGTTACAACGTGAATCCTCTTTCCCTTATAGCATTTTTCTTTTCTATCCCAAATCCTTTTAGATAAATCGTTTGAGCTTGCCGATCCTAATTGGGGACATGAGTGACAGTTACACCTGTATTTAGTACAATCGCCTGCGTAATGGCATCCTCCAGTAAATGGGTTCATATCATGTAAAGTCCAAACTATATGTTTGTTAATGACTTTTGGAAAGAACTCCATATAATCAACCATTCCCGCAATCCAGTGCAAGTGAATAATATCAGCTTCTTTCACAAGTGTGTGTTTACTTATATCATAAACTGATCTGTCATCAGAAAACATTTCGAGACCATTTGGGCGAGTATCTCTGTAAGAATTGAATGCAGATGAAATCAACATGCGGCGACATTTCTTCCACTGGCGCACAAGAAAATTGTTATCCTCTCTGAACTCGACGATGTCCGTATCCGACGAGAAGCTGTGCAAAACCAGCATCTTCGATTCCACGGCAATCGACCTTAGCCCAAGATGTAATCGCCGGGCGGCAGTACCCGCACCGCCGTAATCTTGCGCACATATATGTAGTATTTTCATACTATTTTGGCTTTATTCAAGTGATTAATATGCAACACCGTCACGAACTATTGAGCGTTAAGGCTATCGGCAACTTTCGATTTTCTTAGAATCGAACGCCATCTCCCCTTTGCTACGTCTCCTGCAGAAACCATTCGGTCAAGGCGGCCATGATCCGCCATGTAACCAAATATTTTGCTTCCCTGGGTATAGTCGATTGCGAAAAAAGGGACATCTAAAGTATTGGCAAATATCACAGAGTGAAATCGCATACATAAAGACAGCGTCCCCTCTTGCATAGAAGCCAGGATTTCCTGAACCGAAAAAGGAGCCAACTCTACGACAGGATTCAAGGTTGATAAATAAGTCCGTGCAAAACGGCGATTAAAATCGCGATCATCATTACCGATACAAAAGTGATGCATAGCTAATAATCGGGGGCGAATATCCAATTGAACACAAACTTCATGAATCCATTCCCCCAGTTGCTCCTGAAACTGCGCCTTCGTTTCCTCAAATTCCCTGTCTGTCAAACATCCTCGGTACTCTGTAGTCCAGTCTCGTAGATATAAATTCAGAAAAGGGGCTCTTTCGGAAGTGAGATGTTGACTCATCCATCTGTTGGCAAATCGAACTGCGGGGTCTCCGCTGTTTATGATGTCGTCACGCCCTATCATACACTTTGCCCAAGCTACCGAAGCAGAATCACGAAGTTCAATAGTATCTGCTAAACGCAAAATAAACTTAACTGCATCCTGATATTTCTGACCGTGACCCAGGGGACCAATCCCACAACCCTCTATTCGTGTGTTATGCCCCGCTTTCTTAGCTCTCATAAAAGCCCATAACACTACTCCCAACTGCTCCAGATGCATCAATGGGCCTCCGCCCATTATGATCTCATCCACTATGCTCGTATGATGCCAAAACGTGGCACTATAGGTTGGGATGACTTCTACATCGGTATGTCCAAGTTCTCGCACTGTCCACTGTGAAAGATATGGGTTCAAACTAGCAAGCACAACTCGAGAACCAGGATGTTTCTCTCGAATCTGATAGATAATCTCCCCCAAGATAGCCTTGTCTCCAGCCGTTTCAGTGCCATACCACCCAATAATCAGAAATTTGTGCGGTTCGTAGTTGCGATGAAAACCAGATCGTGAAAACTCATTGTTCTTGGCCTTGGCCAAAGCCTTGTCAAGCGACAAAAGCCGCCGCCAGCTTCTATCCTTTATGCCGGCCCGCAGTTCACTGATTGTTTCGTCAGCGTGATAATCATGAATACAGTTACAACAATCATTCTCTATAATCGCCTTTCGCTTCCCGATATTCCTCCAATAAAGCCCACGAGCCGATTCCTCTAAACAACTGCCGAGGACTGGAGAGCGGGGAGCACAATACAAGAGGTGTCCCCTACAATCAAGCGTGACCGCTGTGCTTTGCCAATGACACTTGGTTGACCGTTCAGCTCCTTCTAATAACATCCGTCGAATACTACGATATGTGCGTTTGATTTTCGCAGACTTCTCATAGCTATACTCCAGCTTCGCAAAAAACAACCCTATATGATAGGCCTCATGCTCGCTAAAGTTGCGAATAAACTCCGATTGGTCCTCATTATGTAATCTTCGAATGAATTCAGCTACCCGGAAGCGGCCATATACACCTTCACTCCGGCAGAAATCCAGAACCTCATCCACATGCCAGACATTATCTTTCGTAATGGTGCAGCCAATTGAAATGAGAATATCTGTCTCATCTCGAAAGTAGTGGATAACCTTAACTGCATTCTCAAAATTCCCTTCATATCCCCTGATACGATCATGAACCTCTCCAATGCCGTCCAGTGAGACCATAACATTAAAGGGCACGCCGGCCCCCCGACATATCTTTGCAGACGCTAGAATCCTGGCAATGACATCGTCCTTGCGAATAGCGTTGGTAATAATCCCTGTACCATGCAGGAGAGGATGCTTCTGTATTAAGACGCGATATATCTCTGGTAGATCTCCGCGCAAAGTCGGCTCGCCTCCGCTAACTCCCACGTACCGCAAATTGCTAAACAAGGGATCACTAAGGATTAACGATAGCTCATCTGGGGTGAATTCCTTGTCTCGTTTCTGTTTCCAGACAGAACACATCTGACAACGCGAGTTGCATATATCATTAACCAGCAAATTGAGCACAGTCGGTTTCAAAGGAAAAACTTGGCCGAGTATATTCACCCTAACGTCGTCATAGGCAAGCAGTCCCAGGGAATAAGCCTTACGTGCCAGATTTAGCTGGTGTTCGGTTAGAGCTGATTTGACAGTTTGCTTAATGAGGTTGTACATACATATACTTATCTGATTTTAGGTTCTCATCCAATAAAGTTGGTCGATTTTGCCTTATTAACCGAGTGGTTTCGTTGCTATCCAACACAGATTTGCAGGGGTTCTATGTTTATTGCCCAGAATTTTGTCTAGAATCATACCAGTTACATTCATCAAGCCAACGATTGGAGAGAGCAGCAATGCCTTGGACGTCGAGAATTCCTGAGGTTCACCTTCTTTTCTGTAGGTTAGCATCCAATCCATCGCAATCATCAAAACCGCTGTCGAGTAGACTCCCGAATTGCCTTCAACACTTATATCCGAGAATCCAGCATCTTCTAGTAATTGCTTTAGCCCTAAATCTGTATAGCGACGAAAATCATGCGGCTCTAAATGCACGGGACACACATGGGGAACTGACCCAACGCACTTACCGCCAGATTTCAATATGCGGTACAGTTCACTAACTGTCATTAAAGGATCTACAACATGTTCAAGTACCTGATTACACAATACAATATCTGCTGTAGAGTCCCTTAATGGAATGTTTTCGGCAAAGCCTGGAATCTGTTCAATTCGCCTTGTCTCATTTTTTGGTAAACTTTCAGAGACATCGATAGCAATATATCTAGATACATTCTCAGAAAAATAGTCGTAGTATGGACTTCGACCTGCTCCAATATCAGCGACAATATATTCACTTCCTGAAAGATTTTTCTTAATCTTCAATAGAAAGCTGTTAATATGGGTGACATTATGATAATTGAATGAAAAGATCGTATTTTTCGGATGTACGCCTAGAATGAGATTGCAAACCTTCTGATAAGTTGGCAACCTCATGGAATAAATCCTGCGGGCCAAGTCTAGTTGCCGGTTGGTTAGGGTTGATATGATAGTTTGCTTAATAAAATCTATCGAGGGCATGCTTAATATTGGTTCCAATCAAAAGGTTGCCAGAGTTCTATATTCGTTCGATCTATATCTCGAATTTTTCTGGCGCACACACCCCCTACCGTACAGCCACTAGGGATATCTTTCACCACTATGCTGCCAGCGCCAATCACAACATCATCCCCAATGGTAACACCAGCGAGTATTGTCACATTCATTCCACACCAGACGCGAGAACCAATATTTATTTCCTTTCCTTGAGGGGTCATTGTGACAGGATCATGTGTACCAGAATTTAAGGTTATTCCGCCTGCTGTGATAAAATCATCTCCTATCCTTATGGGAGCATAATTCCAAATACGAGCAAAACTACCTATAGCACAGCGATTTCCTAGTGATAGATTGCCCCGATTTCTTATGTAGATTTGATGCCCCATGTAAAAATGCCCTGCAAATTCCGTCTGCATAAATCTCAAATAACGTGCTCTCCATTTTTGTGGTTTACCAGGGATGGAGAATCGAAACTCTAGGTCTGAGAGGATTTCCAAGATAATCTTGGTACTTTGAAATATTGTGTTATGGAGATAGAACATGATAAAGTTGACTTGGGCTTGTTGCTAATATATTCTTCTTTTAGAGTTTGATGCCGATTCGACCGGTGTAATCAATTCTGCTAAGAAAGATTTTAATATTGTTTTGCTGCATGTACTCGTTTGTCGCTTTCCTTGCTCCAGCCCATTCCCCATAATCGTCAATAATAATTACGCCACCTTTAGACAAACGAGGAAACAGATGGATAAGCTCATGCCGAGTCGATTCATACCAATCTGTATCAAGCCGCAAAAGAGAAATAGTCTGTGGAGCTTTATCGGGCAAGGTATCCTCTACTCTACCCTTTACGAATTGGAGTTTTTCGTGGTCATATTCAACACTGTATAAGCGATTCTTGACTTCTTCTATCGGTGAATATACCCACTTCCCGTTGTTTTTCTGTTTTTCTCTGTAAATATCTAGAGCAACTCTATTTCCTAAAGCGACATCGTGTTCACTAGGCCCTGTCATCCCCTCGAATGTGTCAAATAGGTAAAGATGGCGAGATGTATCTCCAAGCTCTAGTAAGGTTAGCATAGCAGCCATAATGCTTCCACCTTTCCAAACGCCACATTCAACAATGTCTCCTGGGATTTGGTGAGAAACAACATATCTGACTGCGGCACAAAGTGAATAGATCCTTTCTGGAGATGTTGCGGTGAATGGTCGAACCTTATTAATCAAGTTAATATCTTGATCACTAAAGTCTATTGGGTAATCCATCTGTTTATGGTCTGACGAACATCTCACGATATCGAAGCCAATTCTTCGACAGATATCTCTGACCAAGGTAATCAAAATATTTTTTCTCATATCTTTGCCTGTGGATCCAAAAATGTTCCCGAGAGTGAATCAGAGCAGTAATGCAAATGCCATTTGCAATCAGCAAATACACAACCATAACCTAAACCTTCGAATGCAGCAAACTCGCTGCCCATGTCTATAACTGTAAATCTACAAACTTGATCTAATCTTTCAATAACCTGTGGTTTTGGTACATAAATGGTGACGATAAAGGAATAGGTACCTGGCGCTAAAAATGGCGATGGTATAAGTATTGTTGCTTGCCAGTTTATTGGCGTTTCTTGAGAAGATACCTCAAGAATATTCCGTGTAGTTAAAATTCGCCTATTTTGTTGATCTTGAACTGCTACAAATATTTGATAATCTTCAGAGCACTTGTTAATCTTACCTCTAATACTTAGGCAAATCGGCTCTCGATGGCTAAATTCTGAAGTGAATACATCTGATTGATTGACTGTGCTACATTCTGTGATATAAATTGGTCTGTCGTTATCTACTATATCTTCTTTAATGAACTGATTGTTCTGTGAATAGTTAACCTCTTTGAGGTAAGTGGAGATGATTCCTTCGGTTTCTCCTTGCTTTATCAAGCATCCTTCGCTAAGAATCAAGGCCCGATTACAAAGTTGGGCAATCATTCCCATTTGATGACTGATGAATAAAACCGTTCTTCCACTTTTACCAATCTCTCCCATTTTCCCCAGGCACTTCTTCTGGAAGGCGGCATCGCCGACGGCCAGCACCTCATCTACGATCAGAATCTCCGGATCCAGATGGGCCGCCACCGCAAATCCCAAACGCACATACATACCGCTCGAATAACGCTTAACCGGCGTATCGAGAAACTTCTCCACCTCAGCAAAAGCTACAATCTCATCGAATTTTCGTTTGATCTCCTGCCGCGTCATACCCAAAATGGCGCCGTTGAGAAAAATGTTCTCCCGCCCGGTCAGTTCCGGATGAAAGCCCGTTCCTACTTCCAGCAGACTGGCAATGCGACCCTTGATATGTATTCTGCCGGTGGTAGGTTCGGTAATCCGGCTGAGAATCTTCAGCAAAGTCGATTTGCCCGCACCGTTGCGGCCAATGATGCCCAAACAGTCTCCCTGCTGAACTTGAAAATTCACATCCTTCAAAGCCCAGAATTCTTCCAGTTCTACCGTTTCACGATTGACCGAAAGCGGATGACGCAAACGTTGCCAGAGGCTTCTGCCGGTATGAGCCAGCGTATCGCGCAGCGTCTGATATGAACCCTGTCTTTGATGACCGATGATATATTTCTTCGACAGATTGCTTACTTCGATAACCACTTGTATATGCTCAAATTATGTCTGCGAATTTATGTTCGGTTTTCGTGAAAAACCACGCTCCACTGACAAATAGTAACATGCCAAGACCCATAGAAAGCAGGAATCCCGGCAGATAAAGATCGATTTCTTCTCCCAGCATCGCCCAGCGGAAACCGTCAATAACTCCCACCATAGGGTTAATACAGTAGAGCAACCTCCATTTCTCCGGCACTACGCTACTGCTGAACCCCACGGGTGATATGTACAAACCGAATTGTACAATAAATGGTACAATGTGCTTGAAATCCCGATATTTGACGTTTAGAGCCGTTATCCAATACCCTGCCCCCAGTGAGGTCATCGCCGCAAGCAGCAATAAAAGCGGCAGAACCACAATTTTCCCGTCAGGCCAAACGCCATACCAGAGCATCAAACCCATGAAAATCACTAAAGAGATCAAAAAATCGACCAGGCTAACCACCATAGCAGTACTGGGAATGATGATACGTGGGAAATAGACCTTGGTGATCATGTTTGTGTTGGAAATCAGCGAGATACCGCTGGCGCTGAGGGTGTTGCTAAAGAACTGCCAAGGCAGCATGGCTGCGAAAACCAGGATCGGATAGGGCAAATCGGATGGTAGCTTGGCGATTCGGCCGAATACTATGCTTAAAACGATCATCGTCAGTAAAGGCCGAATTATGGTCCAGGCGATACCAATAACGGTCTGCTTGTATCGTACTACAATGTCCCGCCAGGCGAGGAAGAAGAAAAGCTCACGATAATCCCAAAGCTCTTTCCAGAAACGACTTACATTGCGATTTGGCTCGATAATAATTTCGTTCATCTACAACCCGCTTATCGTTAATCTGTCCGGCTGGACAGACTCCGTCCCCGTGGGAGGCATCATGATTATTGATGTAAACCTTTTAATTGCAGAGTATTATAAAAACAGCGCTTGTTTGCCCGACAAGCTTCATTTACATGATATGCGTGTTCAAGTGTTGTCTAACTGCCTGAAATACAGGAGGTTACACACTACTATCTGCCGTTTTCCACCGGCAAACACCATAGAGCAGCATTATCTGTCTAGACGGACACTGCCTATCCGTTCTCCAACGGTATATTGATATTTCGGATGAATGGCTTGTTTGCAGCCAATTTTTGTTTGTAAGTCGTTGTTTTTTTCGCGAGGGGGATGACGTAAGTCGTTATTTTTCGTTATGGGGAATTGCTGTAAGTGCTTATTTTACGTTGTTGGAATTGATGTAAGTGCTTATTTTTGCGTAACGATTATAACGATTAGGCAAGATGGGTAAGAAAAAACCGCGAAATTCGGCGAAATTTGGATGAATTCTGATGAAAAGTGATGTGGTTTGTACTATGTTTGCACTATGTTTGTATGTGGTTTGTAGTATGTTTGTGGTATGTTTGCACCCACTTCTTAACAGAATTGGGTGAGTGAATGAGTAGATGAGTAAATGGGTAGATGGGTAAAGTAGGCAATAGGCAATAGGCACTAGGCAATAGTAAGAGAGAAGAAGAAGGAAGAAGAAAGAGGGCGGACCGTGGAGAGGGGAAGTCAGATTTGAGATTTGAGATTTGAGAAGAGAGCGGAGGGGTCAGGGGTCAGGGGTCGGGGAAGGAAAGAGGGCGGGCCAGTTGGGGGGGAGGGGGAGGGGGGGGAAAAAGGGCTGGAAAAAAATATGTAATCAGCCAATATTTTTACAGAAATGGGCTTGACAGGGGTTGAGCTTATGTATATGATATGAGATTAAGGCTATGGAATTGTGGGGCCTTTTGTGAAATTCCACTGAGAAAATTGGCCACAGAAGGCTACCGAGGAAGAAGAATAGAACGCGGATGGCACGGATGAGACGGGTTTGCACAGATAGGACCCAGAAAAGGGGTCTGATTATTCTGAAAAAATAAAACGCTTGAGACCGATACCGATTGGATATGGCTAATGCTAACTATCGCTGAAAAACTTGGATATGTGAAGGCCAGAGCGGTTGAGGTCTGCACAAAAATAGGGTTTTGTAGCTGTACGGGTATAAAAATCTGGTCTTTGGTATGAATTTGCAGGAAAACCGCCTCAGAAAAGGAAACCTTGGCAGTTCAGGGAGATTGTTGTAGAATTACCGGTGTCGTACGGAGAAAAATAAAGATTGAAAAAGGAAATTAGTATGGTGTCCCCAGATTTGCGGGCATTTTCTTAATAATTTTCAGTAAATGGTTTATTATAATTCTTTATGGCAAAGAATTTATTCCGGCGGTTTTGCCGATGATGATTATATTGCCAGGAACTCTTTTATATTTAATAAGCAGGACCTTAACCCAGTTGCTGGGCAGCAGGGGCAAGCCCGAAATTTCGGCCTTAATACTTATCGTTTCTTCAGTGTGTAATGGTATAATGTCATGGTTTTTGATTTTGCGATACGGTATTGCGGGTGCAGCATGGGCATCTACTTTAAGCAATGTTATTTTGGTGACGTTGCTTCTTCTTATAGTTAGAAAAAAATATGGAGTAAAACTTCAAAGTTCACTGCTGATGTATAGATCAGATATCCAAAGCATATTTAATCAAATGAAAAGAAAAAGCAATGTTTAACAATTTAAAATTAGATTACCAGAGATGTAGCAAATCGAAACCAAATCTGATCAGGATATTTGTTAAAGCAATAGCAAACTCTGGATTTAGAGCGGTAATGCTTTATAGAATAGGGCATTATCTAAGGAAGATAAGATTAAATTTTTGTGCGGCTTTTATAGAGAGGCTCATGCATCATAGTTGTTACTGTTGGATCAGCACTTCTGCAGAGATTGGGTATGGTCTGATGATTGCCCATGTCGGATGTTTGGTTATAGGCGGTTCTTCTGTTCTTGGTTGTAATTGTGATGTAAGGCAAAATATTACAATCGGAGGAAATTATAATAAAAAAAGTGCCGATGGAAGGACTCAACCTGTAATAGGTAACGGTGTGTCTATTGGAGCAGGAGCAGTAATAATTGGCCCTATACAGATTGGCGATAATTCGATAATAGGTGCTAATGCAGTCGTTACAAGTGATATGCCGTCGCAGTCAATTATTGCCGGAATACCAGCACGAGTTATAAAAAAACGTTGGAGTAATGATGAGGGCAGGATGTTGTGAATGATTAACAAAAAATGGTAGTAGCAAGGAATATATATTTTATATCTCCGGGAAAGAATTGATGGATAAAAGGAAAATAGTTTTTTTTGAATCGGTAGTCCATTTTGGTGGAAGCAGTCTTAGTTCGCTTCTTCTTGTTGTCAATGGGCGCGTTAAAACCGGCCACTGATGGGCGCGTTAAAACCGGCCAGTGAAGTTTTCCTTTATATAGCTCATTTGCCTTGTTTATTGCAAGTGTTATCTTGAGTTTCTCAGTCTTTTTCAGGCTGATTTTTATCTGTTTGGCTTTTTTTGGGCTGAGTTTCGCCTGCCCGGTCTTTTAGTCGATAGCTTTTGCCGGTAATGTTGATAATCTCGGCGTGGTGCAGGAACCGGTCCAGAATCGCACTGGCGGCGGGGACATCGTCGATCAG
>Ga0209078_1000045_pt1 | contig 28272 bp, 19 predicted proteins | sample PPLLak21cMay2015_2_FD_187257 | JGI IMG/M metagenome (GOLD analysis project Ga0209078, IMG submission 187257) | Freshwater sediment microbial communities from Prairie Pothole Lake near Jamestown, North Dakota, USA - PPLs Lake P8 Core (1) Depth... | ecosystem: Environmental > Aquatic > Freshwater...
AGTTTTTTTTATTATTTTTCAACAAATTTATTATTATTTTCCAGCAAATGACGTAACTCATTGATATTGCTTGGTTTCTACCCTGCATATTTCATAGGGGTATCGATTTTCACGACGGAGGGGGATTTTTCTCGAATGGGGCGGGGAAATGCCGGATTCGGCACACTCGGCGTACACTCCCCCTTACCCCCCAGAGGCTAACCGGGATTTTCATCGACTCACCCCGACGCCAGACGCGGCAGGAAGGCAGACCCCAATCGGCTCAGAACTTCGGCAAAAAGCTCTTTGTCCCATCTTCTACAGTTGCGTCTTTTTGGGAGGCGTGGAATGGTGTTTTTAGGCTAAAAATGATGATTTTGTGTTTTTTACCTCAAAGCGGATGTAAAGACGCTGGTTCCGATTGTTGACCGCCTCAAAAGCAGAGATCACGGTAGAAAAGAGTTGCAAAATCAAGGTGTAGAAGATGGGTCAGAGTTACGTTCTCGCCTGTACCCTAAACCGGCAAGGGCCGGAACCAAACAGTGTTATGTGAGAATTTGTATTGAGGTAAATATTTTGTGACCATTTTGCGCACAAATCCACTTGTAAGAGACTAAAGCAATCCCATATTCCCGTAATATATCGCTCCGACCGCCTGTGCGAATTGTGCCACGGTAAAATGAGGATCCGCCTGCAGTTGTTTCATCAAAGACGTATTGGCCATCCCGCCGTCGGCCACGTCTATTTGCAAATCGGCTTTCCTGCTGCGCGCGCCTTCCAGCATCAACTGGAAACAACAATTGTTCTTCACCAGTCTGCCGAACAGTATCCTCGCTTTTGACGCCGGGGCGGCGATCCTTTGGGTCTCGAACCATGTTATCGCCAGAAACGCCCCTACCTGCCGGAAAATCTCCCTGGTCACCTCATCGTTTTCTTTTTCCGGCAGTGACATTACATGTTCCAGAAAAGCCTTTCTCATATCCTTTGGTTTGGTCGGCACTGTCAGTATCTTTCGGCCGCCTTCCTGCCTGTCCACCACAAACCCCATATCGAGCAGTTCCTGATACAGATCGTCTCTTTGTTCGGCAAAGTATGTCACCGCCAATCGGAACACCCCGCTTTGACTGGTATATCTCTGCAGCGAACCCGTCAGCCCGGTATTAAAATTATTAATGCTTCTCACATCGTCAGGCGGATATTCTTTTCCATCGAAGCTGCCCAGATCGATTATATAATTATAGCATTCCAGTGGTATTTCGGGAATCGACCCACTGCCATCCACCCACCCTGTACCCAACTCGGTTCCCAGCGTATGGGCAAAGACGCCGTCTTTAACCTGATCGGCCGATCCCGCCGCCGCGATCTCCACCGCCGCGGTAAACGCCGCCATGGGACCATCATTGGTATTCTTGACCACCCCGCCCGGCTTACACAACTTCAGCAACTGCTCATCCAGATCGATCATCCTGGCAAACTCTTCTTCATAATCAACCTGCGAATTACTTCTCAGTCCCCTGGTCTTGGTCGTCTCGCCGCCCACGATCTTATCCTTCACCACAACATCCGGGAAAGAAAGCCCTATCGCATCGATTCCCATAATCTTATCAGCCAGAACATTTTCCACCTCAGTTACTACTTTTGCTATAAGCTTATATGAAGCATCCTTATCCATTGCTTTAGCCAATTTCTCCTGGAGTGCGGTTTTTTCTTCAGGCCCTATCGTATCGTCCGCATCCACTGAAATATTGGCCCGCACCAGCCGTACCAGCGTACAAATCGGTTCTGTCAGTTGTTGGGCCAGCTTAAAACTTTCCGGAAACCAGTCATATTCCTTCAGGCTCCGCAGTTTACCGTCCACCGCCACGGCAACCTTAATATCCGTTCCGCCGATATCCATTCCGCAAATAACTTTTCCATCCAGCTTCTGGGCCACCTTCTTGAATATCCCACCATCACCGGCGGTCTCTATCGCACCATCCGACAAACTCCCCATCTCCGCGCGATCCTTAACAATAAATTCGAACTTGGGCGTCCCTTGATCGTTTCCCCTGTCACAAATTGCCCCCAACATCCTGTCGATAACATTTACGCACCGGCCGAACCCTGTTCTCTGGTCACGACTCTTGTCAATCTGGAACGTATCATTAAAACTCTCAGCCAGTTTAAGCATATCCTTATTGGCGGTATCTACATACAACGTAACATTGCGACCGCCCAGCGTCGAAATAATATTAAAAATCTCCGCCCGAACATAAGTTTCGACGAACTCTCTCTCCTGCCCGGCCGGTCCGTCAAACAACGGCATATTTATCTCGAAAATACGCACTCCACCTGCCGCCAGATTCACCACACAGGAGATGGTCTGTCGTTTTTCTTTCGGCAGATTGTCATAGGCCTCCCTTACATCCGTAATAAAAACATTATCCCCCGCTTTGGCCCGTTTGATAAACTCCTTTGTCACTTCATTGCTCCGTTTCATTAAGTATTTCTTATAACATAATCACACCATAAGACAGCACCCCGCATTAGCCGCCCCATACAAAGAAACCGAATAATCCTTGATTATATACACCGGTATCGACTTGAGTACCCTGCGAATATTCGGATTGTAACACTCCTCGAAATAACGCATACAAAGATCATTTTCCAGAAAATATTTTTCGTCCTTGGTAACGATCCCACCTGCCAGATAAACCCCCATGGTCGCAAGCGCAATCGTTGCCACGTCCCCGGCCAGCCTTCCGTACATTTTAACAAAAAGCCTCAGAATATCCCTGCACACGGTATTCGTCTCGGCATTTTGCGATATCATCCGCGGCTTATCGGTATCCGGCGCCTGGTCGATCTCCGCTAAAACGCCTTTGCGACAACACCCCCTGACGTCCCGGAAATAACGAAAAATATTGATAATCCCCTGACCAGACACACACAGTTCCGCTTCCAGATTGTCCCCTGCCCACCCGACCAGATATTCCTGAAGTTCCCGCGTCTCCTGGTCAAACGGGGCAAAACCTATATGCCCTCCCTCTGAGGCGATTGCCGTGTATTTACCGCCATCCTCCAAAAGAAAACCAACGCCCAGACCCGTCCCGGCGCCCACCACAGCCCTCATATTACCCGTCTGCTCTGACATCGAACCGTCCGTGTGCCTCAACGGCGTAATCCGATCCGGATCATTCACATCCAGAAGCGGCAGGCTGTAACTTATCGCCATAAAATCGTTGATTATCAGCGTTTTTACACCGAGTTTCTTTTCAATTTCATCGCCGTCGATATTCCAGGCGATGTTCGTAGGCCTGCAGTAATTGTTTTCGACCGGCCCCGCACCGCTTATACAACAAATATCCGGTTTCAGGCGGGGCCGCTTGGCTTGTGCTTCTGACAGTGTTTTTTCCACTGCCTCGAAACAATCGGTGATCTCGGCGCTCTTGAAAGCGCATTTCATGATAATGCTGAATTTCCCGTCAGCTTCACCTACCAGAGCAATGCTCGTATTTGTCCCACCGGCATCACCCGCCAGGATCACCCGATCACCACCCCAGTCCTGCTCCATCCACTTTGTTTCCATACATACTCACTTATTCAACCGGACCCATCCCAGCACAAAAAGACTTGCCGCTACCCAACGCGAATATCACTCCACCCCTTCGACAAGCTCCGCCAGCTTGATATTGTTATACCGAAGCAGCGTCCCCTGAGCTCGATACGCATCCATTATCGCCAGATTGTATTGAATCATGGCCTGTACAGCAACAATCTGGCTGCTGGCCAGGCGCTGATCCGAATTTAGTTTCAAATTAAGAAACTCAGGAGTCATCGTGTCCTGCCGGCCGGCATCCTGCATTGCCAGATGATTCACCAGTACGTCTTGTTCCGCCTCGACCGTTTCAATCCGCTTGCCGATCTCTTTGTAACTGCTGTCAAGTTTATCCAGCGAAATACTCACGTCCGCCAAAACCTGTTGGCGGAGGCTTTCCAGATTAAGTTTTTCCTGCTGTTGTCGATTTCGCGCTCTGCTCATCGCCGCCTCCGCCGCACGATTGCCGAACGGTACTTCGAAACTCAAACCAAACACATAATTAGTTGTTTCATTCTGCCACTGCTGGTCCCACGACGAATGATATTGATCGCCCGGACCGGTCATCTCCTGTTGATAGACCAGGTCCAGGCGCGGAAGCGTCTGGTTCTGAGCCACTCCCTGGGCCAACTCTGCCGTATCCACCCGCAAACGCTGAGAAATAATCTCCGGCCGCTTCTGCAAAGCTGTATCTACCGCCCCATCGCGATCGACTTCATACCAGACCATACTAGGTTGATCCTCGGGGATGATTTCCAATTGTTCTTTCAGCGACAGCTCGGGACTATTGATACTGTCCAAAAGAAGCGTCTGTTGCTGCAGTACCAAATTGCGGGAGCTTAACAGATCGGCCTCGGCGCCTTTGATAACCGCCAGGGTCCGGGCAATCACCAGACTTTTACCATCGTAATCCTTGCGCTGCTGTATCCTCTTAAAAGTCAGTTCTGATCGCTCGATCAGGCCGGCGAATATCTTCGCCCTTTGACGGGCAAAAAACAGGTTCCAGTAGTTGCTCTCCACTTCCGCTACAGTGCGGATAACCAGCAAATGAAACTGCTGTTGGCTGATGCGGTAGTTGTTGCGAGAGGCCAGAATGTTCGCCCGGTTCACATCGATACCAAAATCCCTCAGAAGGGGCTGACGCAATTGAAACTGAAGACCGAATTCGTAAAAAGGATTGCGGAACAACTGTTGATCTTCGTCGGTCAGATCACGCAAACGACGCAATTGCTGTGCCAGTTGAACTGATGCGCCGGTAGGAAGTAACTTGCGAAGCCCCAGCATATAATTGTAATCATGGCTCCCAAGGAAAGGACTGCTCCCCATACGCACATCGCGGGTACCGTTATCGGTTACGATGGTCCGGGTATAATATCCCGAATCGATATTGGCCTGATCGGTAACATTCATCTGCGATGAACCGAACAGCACCGCATCGAACGCCGCTTCCGCCGAGACAAGATCGGACATCCGCATAGCCGGTTCATAGCCGCCGACACGCATATCCAGATTATGGGCCAGAGCCTGCCGAATGCACTCTTGAAGTGTCAGCTTGATCACCCGACGACCCGTATCCGCAAAAAGTGGCTTCGTGGTTTGGTAGATATGCTTCAGACTCAGGAGCTGCTCATCGTCGGCCTCGACCTTGGCCGCTTGCCCGCACAGTCTGCCGGCACCTCCAATCGATGCCGTCACCACGCTTAGCAATAATAACCAACATCTTATCTTGAATATTCCCTTACGGGCGTTTTGCTCAAACAACATGATATTCCTTTCGCGATTGCCTCTTCCTTATCCCTGCGCCTATATCTTCATTTTTTCATTGAACAACACATTACCATCTTCATCCTCGATCTTAACGCCCAGCTCCTGCGGCGGCTTCGACAGGTACGCCTTCCTTATGACAATCCTAAACGTACCGTTTTCCATATCAAAATACGCCAGCCTCAGATCCCCAGACGAGGCCTGATATGTATATTTCTCGCTATTGGCATTCTTTTTCACCAGCTCACCAGACTTGATGATAAACGTATTACTGCCCCAGCTTACGGTAAGTTTGGTTTCGCTAAGATCGATCGGATACTCCCTGGTCGCGATTTCGCCTTTCACCGTCAGCGAATCGTTACGGACCCGGTCGTCATATACAAATGTAAACTTCTCCTCGCGCAGAACGTTTTCATAACCCTGCATAAATACAATTGGCACCTCTTTATTATTTTTGATCTGAGCCTGGCCGCAGCCCCAGTAACCGTTCGTCACTATATCCACCTTAATCGGTTTGCCCATCCCGGACAAGTCCAACCGCTTGCCCGAAATCAAAAATGTCCCCTTTGCCAAATTGATCTTTATTGCAACCATCTCCGTCTCGTTCGGACTGCCGCTATAGATCAGCACATTATTACCGCCCGACTGCTTAACCACAAATTCAGAAATCTCGATCTGGGCCGAGTACGTGCCGACATGCAAAAACAAAATGCCGCCGGCAAAATCTCCATCCTCCGCGCCAAGCTTACCCGAAACAACAAACTTATCCGAAGCCTGATCCCGATTCTTACTCGCCTTCAAAACAATCTCAACGTTCGTCAGATCGCTCGGCTCATCCAGATACCAGCCGTATCCACTAAAGTCAATTTGGTTCAGCTCGAACGCGTTCTCCTCCAGCCACAGTACCGGCCCCACCGACTCGTGGTAATAGCCCCAGTCAGCAGCTTCAGCTTCGCCCGCATCTGGCTCCTGTGTCGATTTGACCAGAACCAACTCATCGTTATAATCGGACCACCCATCCAGCGATTCGGTCAGGCTAATAATCTCCTGTGTCTCGGTCCCATCGCCAACATTTCCCGTCAGCGTCATACCCTCATCGTATTCACCGCTCATCAGCCACAGATGCATATCAAGATACTTCTCGAAAGGAACGATTCGGCTGATATCTTCCGCCTCGAACAAAGTATCTTCACCCCGATCTTCCCTGAACACCCACAACTGCCCATTGCTGTCTCGCCCGCCATATATACTCGACTCAACTCCAAAACCATACCTGTCTCGTTTCTCGATTTTCAGGCAATCCACCCCCAGTAATTTTTTACTGGGAAACCCTGTCTTATACCAATTGCCTGTCAATTCCCCTTGCCCGCGATATATCCGCATATCACCCGGCCGTGCCATCATGAACGGCACTTTACTGAAATCGTTGCTGTTCTCATCGAACTGAGGCTCCGTCTTGCCGAACCACGCCAGCCGCCATCCGCTGGTATCGCCAATCTCCGAGCTTACGACACTCTTCAGCCGGCACATCACCAGTCCCACCGACTCGTCGAAATACGACCATCGCGTCTCATCTTCCTCAGGCCCCAGCAAATGCTTCACCTGGACAAGGTCATCTTCATAGTAAGGCATATCTTCCAGCGATTCGGAAAAACTCGTTATCTGCTGTTTTTCGATCGAGTCGCCCTCGCCGATAACGAGTTCATTGCTCGGATCGTCCAGGTCATCCGGATCATATCCGCCGGCTATCAGCCGAAAGGCCATATTATAGCCGCTGTACTCACTGAACGGCCTGGCGTCCAGCAACGAGTCAGCCTCGAAATCGACCGTACCGTTGGTGTAGTATTTCAACACCCACAGATCACCTTCCGTATCCTTAGCCAGATGAAAATAGAAACTATCTATTCCCGCCGAGGCTTGGCGCGACTGATACCACTTCAAACATTTGATCCCCAGAAAATCTATCGAAAAGAAAGTATGAGTAAAACTATTTCCTTCGTAATCGCCTTGCCCCATGTACGTTCGCGTCAAACCGCCTTCGCCATGAAGGTAAGGAACATCACTCAAATCACCGCTGGTCGCGTCGAAATTGAACGCCGCAAGCTGCCAGCCGTCCTCTTCCACATCACCAGTATCGTCACGAAGATCGAGTACCAGACCCACCGACTCATGATAATAATACCAGTTGACATCCGTTTCATCTTCACCTTGCGACCATTTCACCCGAATCAGTTCATTGTCAAACTCCGGCCGATTATCTAACGATGCGTTTACACTTTCTATGGTCGTCGTCTCCATAGTACTGCCAACGCCTATGACAAGTGTGTTATCGGGATCGGCCAAATTGTCGGGATCGTAACTGCCGGTGATAAGCCGGAAATACATATTGTTATCGTCGTATTCCGTAAACGCAGTCGCTTCCAGCAGTGAGTTCGCCTGGAACTCCGTATATCCGTTGAGATAATATTTCAGCACCCACAATGTCCCTGACGTATCTTTCGCAAGATACATATAAAAACTGTCGATATCACTATCGTCTTCCGAAAGCGCCTTTTGCTCCCACTTCAAACAACTAATGCCCAGAAACTTCACTTCCGAAAAAACATGAGTGTAATTCGCTCCTGTGCAGTCCCCTTGCCCGGCGAACATCCGTCTGAGACCGTCGCTGGCGTGCAAAAATGGGACATCGCTTAAATCTGAACTGTTGGGATCGAACCTCCTTACTTCCGTAACGCTCAAGATCACCGCCTTATCGCCTTCCACCGGCACATCCGCCATCGGATACGCACTATCTTTACCAACCGTAAAGGTCTCGACGCCGGCAATCTCGTCAACCACGTCCATCCCTTCGAGCACCTCGCCGAAAACCGTGTGAATACCATCCAAATTCCCGTTACCGCTGGCTTTCTGATTGATAAAAAACTGTGACGCCCCGGTATTGGGACCGGAGTTGGCCATAGAAATGGTGCCTCGATCATTGTCCAGGGTGCTGACTATCTCGTCCTTGATCGGATCATTCGGGTCATGATAAAATAGCGGGTCCTTCAGCCAGTCCGGATCGTCAAAATCCGGATCACCGGCGATATAAGTGTAAATATCCTCATCATACACCCCAGCCTGGATCATAAAATCGTCTATCACACGATGAAAAATCACCCCATCGTAGAAACCTCTGTTTACGTAACCCATAAAATTCTCCACTGTTATGGGCGTCTCACTGTCATACAACTCGATGATAATATCGCCGAAGTTGGTCTCCATCCGTACAATGGTCCTGTCCGCCCGAACCACAGACGGCTCGAGCATAGATACCAAAAGAAACCCGATAAAGACAAGGGGAAAAGCCTTCTTCATAACATGCTCCTATGTTGAAAACTTCTTTAATTTCGTGATTTTGCCATTTCAGCGAGCGACCAACGGAAGCAGTCCCTTGCCAATCTTATGAAACAGAAAAAGTGGCAATGCCACCTCCTCTCTGTCCAACTGTCCGACGCACCGGTCCTGCTACATTCACTGATATTCGCAACGTCAGCGCGGCATTGTAAAACTTCTTGAAGACCCTGTCAATCCCCTTGATTTAAGCATATAGGTGCATGTCACGTTTGTAGGTAGGTTTCTCATGCAGCCAGTGGTTTTCCGGCCCACAATTGGGCCTATTGGCGGTTTAACCAAGCTATCGGCAAAAAACAAGGGTGAAAATATGGGCAGGTATTGTCCAAACGCGAAAAAAAACGTCGAAAATACGACCAAACTTGGCATATTTAAGCTGAAAGAGTTTGGTTTGTTGTGTGGCTATGCCGCTACGACTTTTATCGGATTTCTAAACGTGAAGGGCGCATAAAAAACGGGAGACCGTGCGTAACCAGGGTCTCCCGTCGTTTTAATTCAAAACCTTACTTACTATCCATAGAAAAACATCACAGGGCTTACTCAAACACTTATTAGTTCGAATACCCTACGATCGCTACATCGTCAAGCTGCAACTGAGCGCCGACGGAGCCGTCCGGTAATGGGCGTCCTAAGCCCACCACAATCTTCAGAGCCTGACCTTCGTAGGCACTCATGGTGTCAGCATTATACGTCCTGGTGTATTCTCGCCAGAGACCGGTCAACAAAACCGGATTCCCAGAGTGATCGGGCGTGACTTTTACTCCGTTGGCCAACAGATCGAGTGCCAGAGGAGCCTCGGTTCCATCGACGCCCTTGGCGAACATCGAAATCACATAAGCGGTGTCGGCCGCAACGGTGGCCACAGGGTCCTTCGAGATGATCAGCCCGCCGGCTGGATTGCCCCAACCGCCGCCGTTGGTCAAGTAGCAATTTGCTGCTTCTTCACCATCGGTATGGTTGGCTTGGTTCGATGTAGAACCCTGACGGTCCGGAAAGTTCGGATCCCGATCGTATGTGCCGCCAAAAGCCAGCCAACCGTCTTTGTCATACCCGACCCAGCCGGGAATATCCGCCACGGTGCCGCTGGTTGTGTCGGAAAAGTTATACGTTCCGCTACCGCTATCTATCGGGCAATTTGGTCCTACGCCCTGCGTCCAGGCGCCTTCTGACAAGACCCCAGTGATCGTAGTCGAGCCTGGTTTGTAGATCGTTTCAAAATTACCGTTGGGCACGAGGCCGACCACGGGGACTACATCGTTGATTTTCAGCAGAAATTCGCCTGCAAGTATCGCAAAATCGCGGATATCGGTGATACAGTCTCCATTAAGATCGGTAGCATGTGGTGTTAAGCCTTGAGCCTTTGCTGCTTCGCACCAATCGTTGTAAACGGTTATCGAGACCGTGTCGGAATCGGTGAGATCGGTGTCATCGGCCGTGAGCGTTAGTTCATACGTGCCGGTTTGGGTAGCTGTAACTGTAATGCCCGGTTGAGTGGGATCTGTTATAATAGTCGCCGCACCTGGTGAAGGTTCACCAGTCACCGTCCACAGAAGCGTCGCAGCCACGGGGCGTCCATCATCGGCGACCAACGAACCGAGAAGATCGAAATCAACAGTACCATCAGTCAGCCATGCAGGGTCGGCTTCGCCGGCGTCAACAACCGGCGCCATATTAAAAGTATCGAAAATGAGAACCCTGCCGATAACAGGTTGGGGATTAGCGGAACTGCTATCATAGGTATCGATTCTCCAATAATAGGTCTTGTCTGCCGCAAGCGTAACCGATTTAGACTCAACCGCCTGATTATTAACTATCTTGGTGGCATAATTGGTGAAGTTGGGATCGGTTGTGCCATTATACTCGGGAAAATTGTCGGTAAACCAAACATCACAGGTCACGGTGCCGGTTTCCGGGTCCGCTGGAGCAGGCAACTCCCATTGAAGCAGGTTAAAGGTAACAGGTACCCTCTGACCATCTACCGGATTCGTCCACATCCCAGGACGCATACTCAGATCATCAATGAACCATCCACTAGGATCATACCCGTAAATAACAAGCCTGAATTGAGCGGCAACTGCTCCTGCAGGAGCGGTATGAACGCCGAAATCCAACTGTGTCCATTCAGAGTGGGTGCCAGCGATATCGACCTCAATGGTGCTCACAACGGCGTTCCCAGTGTCGCGCCATTCAAGGTAAAACCACCCCGGATTTGTATCACTCGGGACTTCATTTTTAGTCCATGCGCTAAATGCATAGTCCTGGCCTGCTATAACGCCAGGTACAGTCTGATATACATAGGCATCCCAAGAAGGGGACGGATACCAGGGATTTAGTCGCATATACTTGGTACCTGAGTGGGCGCCCTCACCACTGAGCCAGGAATAGGCCGAACTAGTTCCTGAATAGTAAAACGACCAGCCATCAGGATAATTACCCGGTCCACCAATAAAAGTACCCTCCTCAAAACCTGGGTTCGCAAGCATCTCCGCGTGAGCGGCTCCAGCCACTAACCCAATAACCAACAGCATTAACAACAATTTCGTCTTCATTTGTAAATCTCCTCTGAAAGCGTTTCAGGCGAACCGCTCAACGTAAGGTTCAGATGAGTTCGCCACTTAATCTAAAATCTGCCGACGACGTTCGCCGACAACGATAGAAAAACATCACAGTGCTCACTCCTAAAGCGACTCGTCGATACGCAACAGCCATTCGCCTGCGAATATCGCAACATCGAGGACATCTGTAACACAGTCTCCATTAAAATCGGTGAAACGCGGCGTTAAGCCTTCCAGTTCCTTCATTTTTGTGCACTCATCGGCGTAAACGAGTATCGAGACCGTATCGGAATCGGTAAATTCAGTGTCATCAGCCGTGAGCGTTAGCTCATACGTGCCGGCTACCGTGGCTGTAACTGTAATACCCGGTTGAGTAGGATCTGTTATAATAGTGGCCGCACCTGGTGAAGGTTCACCAGTCACCGTCCACAGAAGGGTCGCAGGCACGGGAAGCTCGTCATCGGTGACCAATTCACCGAGAAGGTCGAAATTAACAGTACCATCAACCAGCCATGTGGGCTCGGCAGTGCCGGCGTCAACAACCGGCGCTACATTGTTGGTGTTGAAAATGAAAACCGAACTGACAAAGGGTTGAGCCGGAGGCTCGGGGAGGCTGTCATCATAAATATCAACTCTCCAATAGTAAGTTTTGAAAACCTCAAGCTCAATCGGTGGTATTAAAGAACTCAGACTTACAGACTCAACCGCCTGATTGTTAACTATCTTGGTGGCATAGTCGGGGAAGTCGGGACTGTTGGGGTCTTGGCCATAGTTGGGATAATTGTCGCTAAACCAGACATCACAAGTTACAGTGCCGCCTACCGGGTCGTTTGGCTCCGGCAACGTCCATTCAAGCAGGTCAAAGTCAACATCTACGGTCGAACCATCGCCCGGGGTGATCGGGTGGGGCGGCGGCAATTCCTGCGTAAGCGACACATTGTCGAAGCGGACCCGCCCGCCGAAATAGGTCCCGGTCTCATCAAACGTGCCCAGGACAATCGTCATAGATTGGCCAACATAGGGGGCAATGGCAGCCGCGTTATACGTCCTGGAGATTACCATCCATCCGGAGCGACCGGTGTCTGGCGGGGTTATCGAGGAACTGGGGGTGATTGCTACTCCGTCTGCCAACAGGTCGAGTACCAAAGGCCCCGCGTCGTCAGCAATCATGGCCGAAAGCGTATAGGTGCTGGCGCCTATGATGTTACCCAGAGACGCGGCCGATTCGCACATTGTCCCATTTCCACCGCTCCAGGTTCCAAAGGCATTAAAGCAAGTACCAGTGCCGTCAATACCACCGGTGTATAGATCATTGCCCCCAGTTGTTCCGTATGGGCCTACCCACCCGGGGCAATCGATCACCGAGCCGGTGGTACCGTCGGAATAATTCACTATTCCGGCTCCTATCACCGTAAGACCGTCCCCAACGCCCCGTGCGTAGGAATTATCATCCGGGAAGGTCGCGGTGACCGTATAGTTTGTGCCTGGTTTGTACATGTGAAATGTACCGTTTGGAACGGGCACATTTGCCGCCTGCGCCTGAACCTGGTCAACGGCCATGGCGAGCATGGCCACAACTACCAACATCAACAATAAAAATTTTGCCTTCATTTGTAGATCTCCTCTGCAAGTGTTCGTGCGAAACCTCTGACGCGACATTCAGATGAGTTCGCCGCGTATAGTCTGCCGACGCCGCTCGCCGACAGTAACTGAGATATAACTATGTTAGTTTATCGCACAAATCCGATTTTTTCCAGAGAAAAATCTTCGCTGGGATGTCGTTCCTTGTTTTTTGGGGGGAGGGAGGGGGGGTAAATATCTGGGAAACAAGCACTTACGTCGATTTGGGCCGCCCGAATTTTTTTAAAAACGTGGTGGTTAAAACGAAGGGAGACATATTATCGGCTGTAAGTGTCATCGTTAAAATCGGTCGCCGCACCGCTGGATCCCTGGATCCTATGATGGAATAAATTGTGCGGCAGTGTTGAGTGCATGTGGAATTCTATTATCATAAAATCTTCATATCTGCTATGATAAATATGCACAGCTCAGTTGCGAAGCTATAGGGGCACAAAAGCCCACGATGTCTTTTAGATATAACTAATTGTTATATATGGTGTTATAAATGAGACATTCTATTATAATTATAGTTTCCACACTCATTATCATAATGGCGTTATTAAGTATCGGATGGTTATTTTTTTGCCATGAGGCTGGGCCATCCGACAAAATACGCAATGTTCTCGTGATTAGTTTGGATGCTGCCCGGGCCGATGTCTTTGGCTGCTACGGTTTTAAGCATAATACAACCCCTAATATCGATGCTCTGGCGAGGGAGGGTATTCTTTTCGAAAACACTTATGCACCGCTATCTCTTACTCTGCCATCCCACTGTTCGATGCTGACGGGCACTATTCCTCCATATCATGGTGTTCATGACAACAACGGTTACAAGTTAAACGATTCCAACGTGACGCTTGCCGAGATTCTCAAGGATAATGGATTTGTCACCGGCGCCATAATCGGCTCAATCATCCTCGATTCAAAGTATGGAATGGATCAGGGATTCGATTTTTATGATGATAACTTCAAAAACGAGCGTGCTCCCATATTCATTCTTGAACGCCAGGCCGAAGAGACAGAACGTATCGCCTGCCAATGGCTTGATGAACACCAAAAGGAAAACATGTTCCTGTTTCTGCATTTTTATGACCCCCACCGTTCTTATGACGCACCGGAGCCTTATAAAAGAATGTTTCTGAAGAAACCCTACCCGCAAGAGGACTCCATAGATTATCAGCAGGGTATGTATGCCGGAGAGGTGGCATATACCGACAACTGTATCAAGGTGGTAATCGATAAGCTCAAACAGCTTGGATTGTATGACTCTACACTGATCATAATAACCGCAGATCACGGTGAAATGTTTTTCCAGCATAAAGAGGTAACCCACGGTTATTATATCTACCAGGGCAATGTCAGAGTTCCCCTGGTGTTCAAGGTGCCCGGAGTCTCTACGTCCAGGCGCATAGAAAAAACAGTAGGGCTTGTTGATATTGTCCCGACGGTGTGCTCTCTGATGGATATTAAGGGACAATATACCTTCCAGGGCGAGGATATCAGCGGGTATTTACTTCAGGATGCCCCCGAAGATCTTAAAAGACATGTTTATTTGGAAAGCATGTTACCTACTAAATACAAGGCAAATTCTTTACTGGGCGTGGTAAATGACAAGTATAAATATATCCAGACGACCCGGCCGGAGTTGTATGACATAGTCGATGATTACCGCGAATCCGTCAATCTGGTAGAAACATATCCCAAAGTCACTCGTCTATTGAAAAACCGTCTAAAGCTGATACTCGATGACGCAATCCCATCCGGAGCCACAGGCAGTAAAGTGGAACTTGACGCCGAGACCCTCAACCAACTTGAGACCCTCGGCTATGTCGGCGGCACCGTCACAGAAGAGTACTCCTTTGATATGAGCAAGATAGATCCAAAAGACTTGATTGATTATCATGTGATCAACACGAAAATCAGGCAATTCCTGGTTAAAGAAGAGTTTGACCTGGCCAGGGAAATGTGCCAGGAAATGATTTCGATTCAACCGGATGTATATGAACCATATTTCCACCTGGCCGGCATTGCCTATAGATTGAAAGATTATCCGGAATCGATCAAACAATTAACCAAAGCGATAGAGATTGCACCTGATAATACAGAATTGCAAAATTCCCTTGCAACTATTTACCAGAAGCAGGGTAATTACGAGCAGGCAATTATAGAACTTAAGAAATCGATTAAAATTCGTCCTGAACAATTTGGCGCCTATGGGCATCTGGCCCAGGTGTATTATCAACAAAAAAACTATGAACAGGCTTTGTTTTATGTGCAGAAATCTTTAAGCGTAGAACCTGAACAACCTATTATGCTCAATCAACTGGCCGCCCTGTACAACAGGCAGAAAGAAACAGACAAGGCCATAGAGTGTTTTAACAAATCTTTGCAAATAAGACCAAAACAGCCGGAGGTAATGAACGAACTGGCCATGGCTCTTTACGATAAAAGCAAAGTCCGCCAGGCCATGACACTGTGGTCCGACTCCCTCGATATCGATCCGAACCAGGTATATGCAGCCAATTCCCTGGCCTGGATCAAGGCCACCAGTAAAGACGAAAAGTTTTATGACCCCCCCAACGCTCTTAAATTCGCCAGGCGGACCTGTGAACTTACCGAGTACAAGAACTCCGGCATGCTCGATACGCTGGCGGCGGCCATGGCAGCTAACGGGCAGTTCGATGAAGCCGCAGAAACTGCCGGCCAGGCGATTCAAATAGCAAAATCAACCAATCAAAATGAACAGGCCCAGCGCATTCAGCATCACCTTAATTTGTATAAAGCCCGGCAAGCCCTGCGTGAATAATTAACCAGACGACCGGCTAACTCTTCTGGTAATTCATCGCCACGACGCTCTCGGATATATTTCTGATCCTCATCGTTCCATCCCCACGCAACAATCGCACCTGCTATACAATAGTCAACCGTATGAGAAGACTTCAATGTCCCTCACAGAACCGAACTTGTGGATTTCCCACATCCGGCTCTTCAGTAAAACTCACGTACCGGTACAAGTGGTACGATATGAGCAGTACATCCGACATTTGTTTTCCATATCAGTATATGGCAAAGGCCACATGACCACTCTACAACTTACTGCCAGCCACTTCGAGTGAGACATTTCCATCTCAGTTAAAAACGCCATCCCTTTGGCTTCGCATAACTTGTTACCTCATTATACGCAAAGTTCTGTTCTGGCCCGGCGGCTATCCTTTGCCCAGGCTGGATTGTCCAGCTTGCTCACACCAGCTTCTCTTGACGCACTCAGACTTTAATTTCAACAGCAACACTGTGACAATAGCGGCCCGAACCGCTAAAAACCGCAAACAGGCTATCTTGCCCTTACGGGAAACCACGGCGGCAGCATTACAGAATTTCTTTTCCGGAAGACTGCCTGAAACAAGGGCTTTCAGAGTGCCTGATAAAACCGCCAAGATGCTCATGGCCTATCTTGAGGCAGCCGGTGTCAGCTACCAGGCCGATGAAGGTAGATTCAGGGATTTTCACGGACCGTAATGGACTGAAGGAGTTACTGGCAGGGGTTCTGGAAACAATGGAAAAACCCCATCACTAGGCCAAAAACGTGGTTTTTCGACTAATAACAAGGGTTCTCAACTAACGAGGCCGACGGGGATCGAACCCGCAACCTTCGGATCGACAGTCCATTCCTTAAATCCCCCTATTATCGTTAAAACGCGGTTATTACAATACTTACGGCAGTTTCGCTTTGTATCTTTTTGTTGTGTTTTGTACTAGTTTGCACACATTCGCTCAACGTTTTACTCAACGTTTTTCAACCTCCCATGAATTTTGAAAGTTTGTCGATTCCATTAGTGATATAGGCAGGGGTATTGTTACGCCCCTGCCTAAACCTTGCCACGCCACGCCGAGCCTTGCCTTGCCATGCCCGGCCTTGCCCTGCCTAGCCACGCCCTGCCGCGATTATCCTTTTGCCTTATATGCTAGCTCTTGAAAGTCGATCTATTGCCAGCCTCATATCCTCATCCCCTACCGCTGCATAGTAAGTCATGGTGGTCAAAAGGCTACTATGCCCTAATATCCGTTGGACAACCTTTGGAGGGGTTCCGCTTTTCAAAAGATTGGTAGCACAGGTCCGACGCAGGTCGTGGAGCGTAAACTTTGGCCCCTGATCTGTAACCAGCCCCGCCCGCGTCAATATGCTATGAAAAGACCGGGTAAAATTATAAATCAGCCGTGTCTCATTTCGCGTCCTGAATATATAATCCGTCTGTATATTCAATCGTGGTATTTTTCGCAAAGCGGACACAATCTGCGGAGCCATAGGAATTATCCGAATTTTCCCGGACTTGGTGGAATGGTCGGCTTTGTTGCGAACATATAAAACCTGGCCGTCATAATCGACATCAGTCCATTCAAGATGTAAGATTTCCTCACGTCTCAGCCCGGCATAATAAGCGATTGTGCAGACAGCCCGCCACTTATCGTCTGGGCAATGTTCGAGCAATAATTCAAAATCCTGCTGACTTGCCGTGTTGACGGTCTTTTCCGGCTCCCGTATCCATAGAGCTTTTCGATTGCCCTCAAACGGGTTTTTCTTGATATAACCCCGCTGTACGGCCCGGCTCAAGATTGACTGTAAGGTTCTCAATGTCTTATTGACCGTGGCATCCGACTTGCCGTCCTCAATAAGAGCTTTGCGAAAATCTTCCAGCATCGCAAAATCAATAACAGTTAGATTTTTTGGAGAGCATATCCGCCCGAACACCCCTAAAGCCAGTCTGTGCTCGGCGTATGTCGCTTTTGAAAGTTGCCCCTTGATCTGTGCCAGGTGTTCCGTGACAAATTCAGAATACGCGATAGGCTTAATCTCTCGATATACGCCGGTCATTATGGCCTGCCGACGCTCTGCTGCCAATTGTCTCGCATAGCTTTTGTCGTTTCCGCAAGCCTCGGTCCGCCGTTTCCCGGTTGTAACGTCGATCCACTGCACCGCATAACTGAACCCTTTTTCCTTTTTCGCCCGCCTGATTATCCACACTTTCGGTTTGACGTTTTCCATTAGCTTTTGTCCTTAATTAGTCTGGCCCATTTTTTCAAGAATAGTCAATACTTGTAATTCTTTTTCTGGATTCATTGGATGTCTCTCCTTACTAACTTTTCGCAAATACTCTCCAAATCTTTTAATGCCATGTCGTATTCGTTTTGGCTTCTGTCAAGCTCCTCCTCTAAAGCTTTGGTTTTTGCGTTACGGTAATTCCGATCAATCCATACTGTCTCTCTACCCACTGCCTCAACTACCGCACTAGTTATCGCCTCACTAGTTACTTCTAAACTGATCTGTAAATTTTCTGCAGCCTCTTTATAGCGACGGCATGCTTGCCTGAGATTTGAAACTCCAGGAACCCCTGGCGGGAGTTCTTCTAATTCTCTTACAGCAGCATCGTACTGTAGCATAGCTTCACTGTCGATCATATCATTCCGCTGTTGATGATTCAGCATATCGTATGCAGCCATGAGTTTACGGATTATTTTTCTATCTTCCGCATTGAGTGTTGGTGGTTCTTTTGAGCAACTGCCAGGCAGAATAACTAAAATTGCGTACAGGAATAAAAAAAGACTCATCGACACTTTGGAAACTCTTTTTTGTCCGGTCATCATTTTTTTCTCCGTTCAGTTTTGTCAAGTGTTTATCAAGTTCACAATGTCGGGAGTGCAGCCGACGCACTCCCAAATTTTACGGCAATTAGTCAATTTCCAGAGCAGCAGCCGCCGCCTGTCCCTCTATTGTTTGGCCGATAAATCTTTTCATACAACGCCCAATCTCATATTAAGGTCACAACTCCAAAAGCTGTCTCTTCCTCTGCTGAAACTCCGCATCCGTCAAAACGCCTTTGTCTCGGAGGTTGGCCAACTTCGCGATTTCATCAGCTGCCGACAGCGACGAAGAAGACGCACTAACAGTCTGCATACGTTTGTCGATCTCATCCTTGATACGCTCAAAATCGGCCTGCTGTTTAGTCTTGAACATTACCGTGTTTTCGTCTATGTACGCCTGTAAGACGCCTCCTTGTGCTTCTTTTCCACCCATGAAGGCGAACTGTATGTAACCATTCGCCCACGCGTTCGCTTTTTTGAATTGGATTGAACTGATCGAGGAAATTAGTATCTCTTTCTCGCCCTTCAGCCCTTGGGCTAATAACGCAAAAAAGCCTTTTCTAATGATGCGAACTTTGTTGGTATAAAGCTCAACTTGACCATTCGTCCCTTTTGCTTGCAGTAACGGATTCGTCATTTTTTACCTCCGTTTCTTTTTTTCGTGGCACTTCTGGGCCTCATCAGTGGCGGCTCTTACCGCCATACGCCCCGCACCTTCAGAGCGTTTCGGCCTATCTCGTGGCGGTCGGCGTCCGTTCTATCAAAAAATAAGCGGCCAACTGCTTGTGAAACTCATATTCAGGAAAGGACATGATCAAACAGCCAGCCGCTTTTTTTTTATTTCGGACAATTCTGAAATACGAGTTTCTGTCGTGATTTTACCCGCCTGCACTTTTAGTGTCAAGCGAAATACGCACTAACTATATACCGCATAAAAACGCCCTTGCCCGCTCTTACTTAAAAAAATTTCGGTAGTACCTTTAACAACTCCTTGCCGGAAATGAAAATGGTTTTTGTTCGCGATTGGCCGTTGGCGATTGGCAGAGGACATCACAATTCCGCAGAGCGTCAAAAAACAAGCAGTTAAGCCGAAATTTCGAGCGTCGCGGGCCAGAACGGCCCAAAGCTCGGATGATCCCCAAATCCTGTGGTTAGCGTCAAAAAAAACCTTCATTTCATATTCCCCTTATTTTGGGCCTGCCGGTGTCATTTGTGATTCGACAAAAGCATCAATATCTTTTTGTCTGAACATTATTTTTCCCCCGATTTTGGCAAACGGCAGTTTTCTAAATCTCTGTAAGTTTCTCATGGTAACAACGTTGACATTCAGATACCGAGCCGCATCTTCTAAACGCATAAGGTCCGTCGGATTGATCGTCACCATTTTTACTCGCTCTCCTTTTCTCGATAATCTCCACCACGAACAACCATCCCGTGTTCACAAAATGTGAGACTGTCACTTCTGAAAGTCATCGCGATTTTGCAGCCGCTTCCCTTTGCGTTTCTCGCTTTGATAACGTGTAAGGTTCTATTGTAATTTTGATCGGCGGTTCCGCAAGGTGTTAGAACCGGGCCACTTTTGTAATCGTGAGCCTCAAGCCATAAAATGCTTTGGACAAACCGCCCAAACGCAGCACCTCCGGAAAGTTGTCCTAGCTCCGGGTGGGACACGGCCTTGACGGGGTGACTGACAAGCAAGATACTCGTGTTGTGCTCAACGGCAATTCTTTTTGTTTGCAGAATAAATTCTGCGTCCTCCGCCCACGTCTCGCGTTGAGAGTGATCGGCAGCAGTCAACGGATCGACAATAATCAATTTTTTTCCTGCCTTTGCCCGTCCCTCAATCCAGGTAGCAAGTTGCGATAATGTGATCCCTGCATTTTGGCAAATGTGTATCGACTTGCCGATATTCTCCAGCCAATCAGCCCATTGTGTTTGTGCCTTTCGGGCTAATTCTGGATTAGCTTCAATCCACTCGGAATTTGTCATGCGGGCATCGCCTGACTTTTGAGCCAACAAGCGGAATAGATAATGCTCGCGACTTTCCTCCAGTTCAAACGCTGTTGCCGGAATTCCATTGTCTAACGCATGGCTCAGAATCTGCAATACTAGGAAACTTTTCGACGCCGACGGATTGCCTGCAAGTACGCATACTGTGCCCGGCAGTAGCGGCCGGGCAAGATGATCGAGATTATCCCAGGGTGTCTGTATGATCCGTCGTTCTCCTGCGATAATGCGATCAATCTCTTGGCCAAGAGCGGAAACTGGGCCTCTGGGTTTTGCCCGGCTAAGGGCTTTGGCCAGTTCGGCCCGTATTTCAAGCGGATTATCGCAAGTGATTTTGAGTTGCGATACATAATCAGCGACATCCTCCCCCTCGATCAAGTCCAGCTCGTTCGGTTCGATAAACGCTAATCGCGGAGCCGGTTCTAGCCGCTCAAGGCAATTTTTTACATCCTCGACATACTGCCTGCCTGGCCCGTCGCTATCCGGCCAGAGGACAATGTTTTTTCCCGCCAATAGTGACCAATCGGCATTGTTCGCGTTTTTTGCACCGCCAGGCGATGTCGTGGCCACAACTCCAAATTCCCGGCAGGCCTCAACGCACTTTTCGCCCTCGACAACGACGACCGTGTCCGCCGCCGCAACGTCTCCACAATTATAGAGCGGCCAGGGTTTTCGAGGCGCCTCAAACACGTAGCCGCCGCTGGGGACGGGAGAGGCTTGTCGAAAAGTTTTACCCTGATCGTCTTTCGCCCGCAGCACCACCATATCCGCCTTACCGCTGGCCTGGTTTTGATATTCATAAACCGCCTCGACTGTCCCCGGCATGGCCGCCTGAAGATCGTCGATTGTGTCATAAACTTTTTTCGGACTCTGAACTGGTTTTCCAACAAACCGCCGCAACACCTCGCGAGACTCTATGCCCTCTCTTTTTGCCAGAACATCAACTATGCTTCCGCTGAATCCGCACTTTTGGCACTTATATCGATAGACGCCGCCGTCTGTTTGGTAAATCCCTCCCGATGGGTGGTGATCGTTGCAGAATGGGCAACGGACCGTTCGCCCTCGGACCAACGCTCCAGCTTGTTGTAGGGCATCGACTAGCGACGCTTCGCTTTGTTTCAAGGCGTCCAAGCTTTGACCAGCCATTATTTCGACCATTTCATGCCCTCCAAAAGTTTTCGCCCTTCTTCTTCGGTAACGTCGCGAGTCGGGAATGCGATCCCGCCAGGTCCAAAATCATTTTCCTGTGTAATAGTGCGATTATCAAAATTGCCCTCAAGAATTTTCGCATAGTTGCCCTCGTTTTTTGCAAGCCAATCAAAGGTCGCTTTCCACCCCCGGTCATTTTTACCCGTGAGAAAATCCGATTGTGCGGTTTTATCAATTATTCCCCGCCAATGTTCGCTGAACAGCGGCTCCGCAAACCTCGCTCGAAGTTTTGCTCTCCTTTGGGCAGTTAAGAGTTTGACCGTTGGAAGATTGCCTTTGGAATTCCAATAATCGACAAAGGCTTGTTCAGGCTCTCTTATCTTCTCTTTTTCAGTTCCTTTAGTTATGGTTAAGGTTTTTCTTAAAGTAGGTTCATGTTTTTCTTTAAGTAGAAGACTTTCACTTTCATGTTTTTCTTTAAGTAGAGGGCTTTCCACTTTCAGGTTTTCCTGAAAGTAGATTTTGCGATACCGGCTTTGAGCATTCTCGACACGAACATATCCTAGCCGTGTCAACTTCGAGATAACGCCGCTTATATGGGCAGGGTGTTTGTGAAAAATCTTTGCTAACTTCTGGTTTGAAAGCATGAGTCCTTTTGCATCGAAACTCATAATCAATCCCAAAAGCAACCGTTCAGTATTGGACAAGGTTCGATCCTCGAACAACTCCATCGGCACTCGAATGTAACTTATTGGTGACATATAAAATCCCTCCAATCCACAATGCGAGGGACTTCCTGCCATCGGTCGATGGAGCCTAACGCTTTATGTGCAATTAGTTGACGCCGGGTCGGGGACAACTCGACGAAACAATAGCGATCTTGATCTCGTAAATGCTGGTGTATCGCCTTGCGTATGCGATCCGCGTCGGCAAGTGTCCCCGGTTGTTGTGTTGTTCGGCTCATTGGGCTTTCCCTGTCGATTGCAGTGATTTCTCAATTACGTCCAGGTCAAACCGAATACAGCCCCGGCCTATCCGCAGGACAGGCACTTTACCCCGCCGAACCCATTGGCGGACCGTCTCCTTATGAACGCCAAATCGCAGGGCCACGTCATTAACCGTTGCCAATCTTTTCATTTTTACACCTCAACAAAATAGGCTTCAAAATTACAATCAATCTTCACCTATAATATACCGTAAACCCGGCATCTAGTCAACATAAATCCCTAGCTGGCAAGGACTTACGGTGTAAATTTTGGTGTAAATTTTGGGGGAAATGGGGTAAATTTCAATATGGGGACAGGCGGGAAAGAACAATGAACCCGTTATCAGAAAACGACTTACGGGCGAAAAAGGAAAAAGTATTTTGGTGTAAATTTTGGGGGAAATTTATTTTTCAAAACCGACGAAAACTAATTCATAAAGTCCGACATTTTCAGGTGAAATAGAGATGTATTCCGTCTGATATTTTATCAAAGACAACAACTCCGAGTTTTTCTCCTCCAGCATTTTCTTTAATTTGCTCCATGAGTTTTTGCTAATGGACTGCGGAGTACCTGGTTTCTCGTATGCTGATTTTATTATTCGTATGCCCTTAGCGTTGTTGAATTGCCCCGGCCCCGATCCGTTCTCAATTATAATTTTTTTCCGCCCTGTGCTTTTAGCAGTGGCGGGCTGCCCAGGGCCGTCACATGCAGCCGCCTCGGCTTCCAGGACGGCAATCAAGAAAAAAATCGCAGTTTTTGTCCAGCTTCGATAGGGCACGCATCCTGTTGCCCAATCAGTAAGGCACGGGCCGGGCCTTTTTTTTATGTTACTTAAATCGGGCCGGTTTTCCATATCACTTAAATAACGCACCGCCGCGGTAAAAGCGAAAGCATAATGTTTGTTTTCTATGTGCGGGTCTATGTTTAATCGCAGCCCTGCATCCGAAACACGAGTAAAGGCCCCCTGCTGAATTGCAAGATGTAATAAGTAGCCTCCAAGTCTTAGCATTTCGGAAACCTTAAGAGACCGGCCAGGCAGTTTTTTTAGTTCTGCGATAATTTTGGCGTAAGGGTTGTCTGGCTGCTGTGTGTTTTTCATATCGCCCTCGAATCAAAAAAAAACCGCCCATGCTTCCGGCTGGAAAAGACAATCTAGGGAAGATTGGCATCCGGGAGCAGGGCGGTCAAAAGCTCTTTAATCCATAAAACCTAAATTATCTTTTCCAAACTGCATCCTAACTAAAACAAGTCAGTTGTCAACGGAAAAACCAAACATTTTTTTAAGTAGAAGTACCTTTTGCCATAGTCTTGGATGTTGCGGTATGTCAACATCCTTACCGCTTTGGTTTTGCATTCGGAAAGTACCTTTTGCCTCTGTAATTTGCCTAGAGCTTCACCAAGGGCATCTGCGGCCCCGCCATTCGACGGCAAGGTCTCCAAGGTAGGAATATGTCATAAAACTTTGCGGCGTTGAACCTTGGGGCGATTCGCGTTGATTATACGCTTGGATTCCAGTTCTGGGGGGGCGGCAACGTCTGTTATTGCCAGAGAGATTGACGGAGGCAATGTATTCTTGAATACTAAGTTTAGCTAACAGGCGGCAACGTCTGTTATTGCCAGAGAGATTGACGGAGACAGGGATCGCCACAAGAAAATCCAGCACGGAAAGTCCCCCACCACGGGCCACTTTAGCTCCAAGACGGGCGTCCTGGATGTTCTATACCTTTTCCCCACGTTCGTCGAAATTTGGGCCGTTTTAGCCGTCCCACTTACGCGGGTTTTCAACTTGATGTTAAGTTTTGTTAGGAGGGTCCACCTTGGCCCCGTGCAGCGTTAGCCTGCAAGATATGCCCCTGGAATCGACGGCTTACTGTTACAAGGGGTTTATAGCCTTTTTGTCGCGTTCGTTGAAATTTGGGCTGCTGGAGCCTCCCCACTACCGTGAGATTTTGAGCCAAATTTGCTTCTGGATTTCAGCTTTTCTCAACAACCGATTTTGAAACTTACTCAACGTTTTACTCAACACCGGCACTTTTTGGGCAAACACAGAAAAAAGCCAAAGGTCATAACTGCTTGGAAAATAAAGGGTTACGACAACGAGGCCGACGGGGATCGAACCCGCAACCTTCGGATCGACAGTCCGATGCTCTAACCAAAATTGAGCTACGGCCCCAAACTTCATTATTGTATTGTCAACTCAGACTCACAATTCTAACATAAAACGTCAGACCATGCAAGTTCGTCCACAAGACTAAATATGTTAGTGAAGATTCCTGATAAAACAAGCTAAATTTGTCATTCCAATATAATTTTTTTGTGCAGCCTCCTGTAACAAATGCCAAATAGCACTGTAACGTTTTGTATGCTAAATAGTTATGTAATTCAGTATATGAGGGTTTGTCTGTTGGTAAATTGGTGTAGGCTGTATGGGTAAACGTCTGGACATGCTCGATATGAAACGGGATGTATGCAACGCCCAGATAGCGAAAAATAAGGCTGGCAAAGAACAAGCCGGCAATGGTTGGCCACGAGAACCTCATTTTCCGGAGTGCCAAACAGCATCGCGCCCATCCGTCCGTTTGTTTCCAGAGAGAGACAAACGCGTCCTCCCAGCGCAGCGCCGGGTGCTGGCTGATCGAGCCGCGTTCCGGTACCTCGGCGCCAAACCTCGGACAATGGAAGTAGCCTAGTCTGCGGTGCGGCATGGACAGTGAGTAAAGTACCAGGCAAAGCCAGGGCGATGATGATGAGATATTTCATTGTGGGTTGTTTCATGATTTATTATTTCAAATGGTTTTGTAGTTCCTTTTCTTTTGAGGTACAGGATGAATTCAGAATTTAACCGAATAGGTTTTTCCTGCCGGGCCCGAACCGGTGAAAATGACCTTTCCTCCACTGCTGACTGTAATCTTCTGTTTATCCCCTGCCCTCTCCACAACCATATCCCAATCTCTGCCAAAAGCTCGCATGTCACGCATCGCCATCTGTGGCCATTCATTTGGTAACCAAGGTGTACAATTAAAGGATTTAAGACCATTAGGAACGATCCCGAACATGCCTTCTGTGAAAACACGGGGATAAAGCGACCCGGGGCAGAGCATGTCAATGGCATCTTCGTCCGGATACGGACCCTGTTCTCCGAAAACCTGGGCTTTCACCACCCGCCGGGTCATGTCAAGCGATTCTTCCGTAAGGCCAGCCTTGAACAATACCCTCAGCGCATAGTAAGTCTCGCGTGCCCATTCTGTTGGAACTGTTGATTCAGCAAGTATGTCGGCACCATTCAACCGCCCGGGCCAGAGTTTATCAGAAAGTAAGGCTGCAATCGTTCCCTCCTGCCTGTCATCGATACCCATCGCTATCGGCAACAGGATCCATCCACGCAGGGTGGTGTTCTCTTTAAAATAACGATAAGTCCTGAAGCCTTCTATCTCAGCACCAAAGTATTTTTCTATCGCCTTTCGAAGTGCATCCGCGCGCTTATCAAATTCCAGTTCGACAGACTTTTTACCCATATCATGTGCCAGACGTGCCGCCTGACGATATCCGCTGTAAGCAAGTGAGGAGGTACTCAGATTGGCATCGCCGGTAGGGTATCTCCCCTCCATCTCATCAGTCTCTGAAGCGATTATTCCGTCACTGGTCAGATGTGAATTTACAGATCGTGCACTGAATTCAATGAGAGGCCACATCTCCTCTGCCGCTCTCGGATCGCCAAGAAACAGGAGGAACTTCGAAAGGCCATAAAGAACCATTGCATCATCACCACGTTCCTGCTGGACGAGCTTCAGGGAGGCATGTTCGAACGAACCGGGAAAGGGACGGATTCCATTCTCCCTGCAATAATCCATCCATATCCTGTACATGTTCAGCGAGGCATCATTTAACTGCTCATCTCCAAAAAATGGAAAAACAGGACTGGAGTATTCAACCGGATCGTTTGCCCAGATGCCCGGTGAGTATCTCAGACTTCCGTTGTGAGTAATAACTCCTTTCCAGGTTTCCACCGGACATTCCAGAATATGAAATTTCTGCAGTGCAAATGCAAGGTCCAGAGCCGGATCAGGGGTTTCGAGACGACCCGGACCATGCCATGCACATCTTGCCATTTTAACACGTTCCCGGTGTTCCAGTACAACATCCGGCACCCTGTCAGGGGCAGCAATTTCCCTGGCCTGAACCGAAACTGTGAAAAATAGTGTATCACCCGGGGCCACTGCAACAGGTTCAACTCCGGTGCAGGTCCGGACTACTACTATTTCTTCATCCGTATATTTCACCTGCTGGGCTGCCGAGACCGACATCTTTACCGTTTTGCCGGAATTGTTACGAACCTGCCACTCCTCCAGGACCAGAGCATTCATATTGGATGGATATATCATACGACTAAGAACGATCCCTTTATTTTCCGGATAGGTAAATGTGAGCATTCCATCGAAAGTGACCGATACCGGGGAGCCTGTTTTCAGTATCAGGTTATCGATGCGCACCTCCGGATCCGGTTCTGCACCGGTATCGATCATGATCTTGTTAAAATTATCTCTCTTCACATTGAAAAAACGGGAAGTATAACTCAAACCATTTGTGACGGATGAATGAAACTGCATCACAACCTTGCGCCCCTGCAGATTCATAACAAGGGATTGATCCGGATCATTGCCGGTCCATGTATGAGTGATGGTACCTGCATCATTCCGCACCCAGAAATCAGGTTTGTCATGATTTGCCGCGGTGAGGAATTCCGGCATTAAAAACATAATGCAAAACGCCAGTGAAGAAGAAAGATTCAATCTTGAAATCTTTGATAATAAACTACTAAATTCGACCATTGTTTGCCTTTCTAAAATTGAGTAACTTATATTTCCATGCATTTCTGAAAATTGCTGTTGAAGTTGGCGCAAAGCCCTATGCTTTCCGCACCGTGGTATATGCCACAGGTCGTCTCACCGTTGCAGGATGAACGCCCGCCTTCATGGCCATGATCATGCCCGCAGCCTCGATGTAGTTCTCGACGTAGATGAATTTCGGGTGTTCGGGATGGTTGAGACAACTCTTGTTCTCGCGCACCACGATCACCGGGATGTTCGCGTCAAGGCACGCCTGGTGCGGCGTGCCGAAACAGCCGTACGGGGAGACCATGCAGTCAATGTCCCGGCAGCTCATGCCGCTCTCGCGGCTGATCCGCGGGGCTTTGTGCAGTCCTTTCAGCAGGCAGTGGATGAAGTTCTCCGTGATGATTTCTACGGCTATTCTCGGATCAACCACTTCCTTGAACCCGGTCAGCGCATAGTCCACTGGGCCATGGGCGCACGGCTTATCCAGTGCCTCGCCAATCAACCGTGTGGCCAGGGCCTCGACGCCCCCGACGGGATTCACGCCGCCCGAGCGCCAATAGGTTGAGAGCGTATCATTGTCTATCGTAATGGGCGTGGCGATGCCCAGGGCGTCATACTCAATATCCTTGACCTGCGCCACCAGCTCCTTCCAGTGGATGACGTCGCCCGTGGCAATGCCATTTTCCATGCGGGCAATCAGTTGGAGCGGCACCTTCAGTTCCAGAATCTCTGTGTCCAAGCCAAGTGTTATACGGGCAGCTGATACGGCGTTG
>Ga0209078_1000052_pt1 | contig 26160 bp, 12 predicted proteins | sample PPLLak21cMay2015_2_FD_187257 | JGI IMG/M metagenome (GOLD analysis project Ga0209078, IMG submission 187257) | Freshwater sediment microbial communities from Prairie Pothole Lake near Jamestown, North Dakota, USA - PPLs Lake P8 Core (1) Depth... | ecosystem: Environmental > Aquatic > Freshwater...
CAAACTAAAAACTCCGGGATTGACATTAAAGCGCAAAATCCTGGGAGTTTGGGCGCAAAGCCCCCATGAAGAAACCAGTCATTTTTTGGCATATCCATGTACAGATTCTTATGAGGAGCCAAACAATTTTCGGAGGTGTGAAACATGAAAATTGCTGAAATCTTAGTGGTTATTGGTTGTATTATTTTTTTACCCTCAGTATGTCACGGGTATCAGGTTGAAGATCTTATTCAAGCTTGTCAAAGTGGTGATTTGGGAAAGGTAAGAAATATTTTAAGCGATATATCGGACATTAATGCCGAAAATACAGAGGGTCAAACGGCTTTGCATGTGGCAGTGAAAAATCAGAGAAGGGAAATTGCGGAACTTCTGATTGCCAATGGCGCAGATGTTGACGCGGTCAACGATTCAGGTTACACCCTTTTACATCGGGCGGCGTATGCGGGTCATCGTCCCGGTGTGGAGATGCTGCTGTCTCTGAAGGCTGATGTTAACGCGCAGGCGCAAAACGGTATGACAGCACTTTTCTTTGCCTTAGCGGCAGGGCACCGAGATATTTTTGAATTGCTTTTGTCTAACCGCGCTGATATCAACGCCAAGACAACGAAGACTGAAGACAATGAGTTCGACCGTGTGGGGCAAACCATGCTTCACAAGGCAGTTCTCCATTGTGATTATGACAGTGTCCGGTATCTTATTGAAAAAGGGGCGGATATAGAATCGCGCAATACTTCAGGCGAAACGCCGTTATATGTAGCATCAAAGATCGGTGATGAAAAAGCTTTGAAATTACTCATTGACAGTGGGGCTTATGTAAACGCTTGTGATTCCAATTGGATCACGCCGTTGTTAAGAGCGGAAACCAACAGTTACTATTCCATTGTGGAGCTACTTAAAAGCAAAGGGGCGTTTTCCCGTTCGGCTCCCGAACCCGTTAAACCAGTCTGGTGGCGAGAGGGATTTACTGCAGCAGATATTGATAATTATGTTGCCGGTGGTGGAGACATTAATTCGGTCAGCAGTAACGGCGATACGGTTTTGCATTGGATCGGTTCGCAGGATCGTAAGCAAATCAGCATATCGTTGCTGGAGGCACTGGTCAAACATGGCATTAATATCAATGCCAAGAATGCACAGGGCGTAACTCCTTTAGATTTTGCCGCTCGAAACGATAAAGTGGATTTTGCTAAATTTCTCCTTGAACACGGTGCCGATGCCAAGTTAGTCGATATAGAAGGTAATAGCGCACTGCACTACCTGGTTTTTAGCCTGGGTGTATATGGAGAAGAGGGATATACGACAAAGTCGGAGGAAGAAATCGCCAAGTTGCTTTGGGATCATGGTGCGGACATCAATGCCCAAAATGTGTTTAATCATACGGCTTTTTATCGAATCGCAGGAGATACGATGAATCGTGTTATGGGAATTGCGCGTGTGTTTATTGATCATGGAGCCGATGTAAATATAGCAACAATAGGGGGCAATACATCTTTACATAACGCTGTGGAGATAGGCGTTCCTGAGATGGTGGAACTTATTCTCAAGGCTGGTGGAAACGGAGAAGCGAATAACGTTAATGGTAAGTCCCCACTTGACATAGCCAAATTCAGAAACGAGACGGAAAAGATCAGAATTCTGATGAAATATGGCGTCGATATTACTATATTTGAGGCGTCGGAGTTCGGTTTCTCTGAGGTGGTGGAAAGGCTTGTGCAAAAAGGTGTAGAAGTTGATACGGTGAATGATAAGGGTTTTACCGCTTTGCATTTTACAGCCTTTTATAACAAGCCGGCGGTAGCGAAGGTATTAATTGCATCCGGTGCTGATGTAGATCATGTGGGAGCAGGTGATATAACCGCCCTTCATTATGCCGTTGAGAAAGGCGCCAAAGACATCGTAGAGCTTTTGTTGGATGCCGGTGCCAAAGTGGATATTTTATCTGTCGAAGGTTCCAATCCCGTCGGTGTCGCTGTCGCGTATGACCAGCAGGAGATACTCGAACTGTTACAAAGCAAATATCCCGATGTGACAGCCCAATTCAAAGGGGAAAGAACCGAAGCAAATATTCTTAGAAAAGCCCGTCAGGCCGCCCGTCAAAGAAGGCATGAAGATTTCCTCTATATACCTTATCAATGGGCTCTTCACGCTCACAATCCGCTGCATGAAGCGGTAATCAATGGAGACATAAGAACTGTTACGCAATTGCTCTCTGAGGGGGCGGATATAGATAGTTTTGATGATGAGGGTCGTACGCCCCTGGTCTGCGCAGCAATATTTGATGACGAAGAAATGGTTAAACTATTATTAGCACGAGGTGCAGACATCAACCTGCTGGATAAGGAAAGAGGTTATGGCCCAATACATCGAGCCGCTGACTTTGCCCATGTGGAAATGGTGGAGCTGCTGCTTGATAATGGAGCGGACATCCAACTGAAAGCAAAATACGGCGAGTCACCATTACATACCGCAATCGGTTTTCGAGGGAAAGAGGTTCACAAGCTGTTAATATCCCGTGGCGCGGATGTAAATGCTGTAAATAATAATGGTGCGACTCCTTTGCATTATGCTGTCCAAGCTCCCGATAGACTTGATCAAGTTAAAGTGCTGATTAAAGGTGGAGCTGACGTTAACAAAAAGAACGATAAGGGCGAAACTCCTCTGGCAGCGATATTTGGCCGTATGGATTCTATTTCCAATGGTCATCTGGAAATAATCGATTATCTTTTAGAACACGGGGCGGATATATATACGGAAGACAAGAAAGGTAATACCCTTCTTCATATTGCTGTGCAAAACAAGTCATTGAAACTTATCACCCTAGCGATCAAAAATAATGTCGATGTGAATGCTAAAAACAAACAAGGTAATACCGCTTTGCACACGCTGGTCCATCCCTATGTTGTCATGAACGATGTCGATGAAATAGTCAGATATCTCGTTGAAAATGGGGCTGATGTAAATGCTGTGTCCGGTGAGGGTTGGTCGCCTCTTCACGGCGCAATTAAAAGAAGACTAGTGGAAATAGTTCCATTGTTTCTAAAACATAATGCAGACCCAAATTGCCGAGACGACTCTGGGAAAACTCCATTGCATATTGCGGTGGAGATCCAGTCAGTTGAGATGGTCAAACTGTTGCTGGATGCCGGTACGAATCCAAACCTGGAAGATAATCGCGGATTTACACCCCTGAAGATGGCGGAGCGGCACAAAAATACAGCTATTATTAATTTATTGAAACCAAAATCACCCTTAAAATGAAGAAGCATCCTCGAACAAAGATAGGAAATACAACGACATCGTAGTTGAGCCGGGTGAAATGCCTATAGTATCCTATACAGAGTATTATAATACTGTTGGCATAACAGGCGTTGGCAATAATATAGCAGTGAGATTGTCCCGCTTTCGCGGGAATGAGAGGTTTGTGGGCGGTGGTGACAATTGTGGGAAGGAATAAAGTGTTGTGGTGGGGGTGGTTTTGGGTATGATGGGGGGATATGAAAAAGTCGCTCGGACATTTGCCAGAAGTGAAGTAGGAAGAGGTGAAACGGGTCGCCTTGAAGATCCGCGAAGTTGGGGAAGTGGAAAAAGTCAGTTTAATGAAAGGGTGGATAATGAAAAATCTGATTATGATGGCATTGGTAACATTGATTGTTGTACTTGGTGGTTGCGAGAAAAAGGCCGAAAGCAATCCGGAGGCCGAAAAAGCCGCCATCGAATGCTCGCAAGCCTGGCTTGCGTTGGTGGATGCTGGGCAGTACGCCGAAAGTTGGGACGAAGCTGCGGAATATTTGCGGGCAGCCGTGGGTAAAGAAGATTTGCAAAAATCTCTCTTGGCAGCCAAAAAACCCTTTGGCGAAATGGTTTCCAGAAGACTCCAGTCCAAGCAATACACGAGATCAGCCCCCGGAGCACCTGACGGCCAGTATGTTATAATCCAGTACAATACGAGTTTTGCGAACAAGAAATCATCCGTCGAGACGATTACTCCAATGCTGGATAAAGATGGCAAATGGAGGGTCTCCGGCTATTATATCAAATAGCCACGCATGGCAATCCCCGCAGCGAATAGACCTGTTTGATGGGTTGCAGCATTTAGTCAGAATGAGGGCAGGCGAAAGATAAACGACAGTTTGAGCGGGAGCAGTACGATAAGTGTAAAGAATTTCAGCGTATATCCGCTCACACAGCGTGCTGCCGCGTTTTTTTCTCAGGGGTTTAGATAAATTTGCCCTTGCCATCCCCTGCAATCCATGTTAGAATACACAAGTTACTGAACCACTGGTTCATCCCCTCTCATCGAAAAGATGATGCTTTTGGGGGCGAAAGGTTTCGACCGGACGAGTTGAGGTTCGAGTGGCGTGCCCAGGATGTCAGTTGGCCTGGCTAATCATCTGGCAACAAATTTAAATGCCAACAATCAGTTGCGCATGGCTGCCTAATAAAGCGGCCCGTTCACACCGCGACGCCTGCTAGTGGTGCTGAGCGACGACAGCGGGCTGGTCGATTTCGGCTGCTCGGCCCGAAATCGGCAAGAAAACAGTCGAGCTAGCCAATGATGAATCCTGTCGATCGGAGTCATCTGCGGCAAAACTTAAAATGACCGACTATGCACGTAGAAGCTCGTTCTGAAACGTCACGGGACGGGGGTTCGACTCCCCCCGCCTCCAGTTTTCGCTTTGAAAAAAACTGGAAGCATTAGCTGCAACCGCTTAAAGCTTTATGAACTTGCGATAAAGCGGGCGAGCGGATTCGAACCGCCGACGTCCAGCTTGGGAAGCTGGCATTCTACCACTGAATTACGCCCGCAACTGCTTGTATATCCAGAAGTTATAAATATCGGCCTCCTGGGAAATGTTGCCAAAAATCGTCCAAGACACGAATCATACCAAGTCTCTGGCGGTAAGCCCAAAAGGAAGCGTTTCGCCAGATAACCCAAAAAATCTGAAACCACAAGTCATCATTCGTTGTGTGATTTAAGAGCCATCCTTGCGGATCATAGCAAATGATCACGGTGCCGGCAAGGCAAATTTCGACCAAAAAGTCTTCCTGTTATTGCTAATGCCAAGCTTCTCCGGCCGCATACGATCGAAAAAGAGTCGGTTTCGGACATCTGCGACCACTTTTATTTTTTGAGCGGGCAAAAATCACCCCACCATATCCGCGTAGTATCTCAGTCCCTGCAATTCCTACAATCCTCATATATTACTGTCATTTTGTGATTTATGTTAGTTGTTTTGGTTCTCTAATTTGCTTTTGAGGTGTTTTGTTTGCATTATTACAGTGTAGTTATCAAGAAGTTACGCGTTGCACTCGGATGCATGGCTTACAGTTGTTTGAGGACGGCTGTACGCCTCGGGCGCTCTGAGCGAAGTTTTTTCGTAAAGAGGTGTAAAGACCATGCAATCCAGGGCAAAAGGCAGAAAACGTATCAAATCCCGTCCGCATCACCGCATTACTCTCGAGACTCTCGATTCCAGGTTACTGCTCAATGCCAGTTGGCACGATCTTGGTCTCAACGATTTCGAAGATTTTATTCGACCCGGCTATGGCATTCCCGACGCCTTTTTTGCCGATCCCGCCGCCTCGGATTTCGTCGGGCTTGACTTAGTGGACGGACTCGAACTCGATCTGATAACCTCGGACAGCGATTCAAGTTTTTTTGAGTCTTGCGATACCTCCGGGTTCGAGGCGGCCGCGGCCGGTAGTATTTATACGCTGTATCTCGATTTTGATGGTGAACGCGTCTATAGTCGGTCCGGGGATTTCTGGCTCGGCAGCGGTTATGTTGACATTCCCGCCTATAATCTGGATATGTTCGGCTGGGCCGGAAGCGAACAGGAATCGATAGGTTATATTACCGAGTTTGTCCGTGAGGATTATGCGCCGTACAATATTGCGATTACCAACGTCAAGCCTGCTTCGGGCGATTATAACACTATATACGTCGGCGGCGCTAACGATTGGTTTCGTGCCAACAGCAGTGTCATCGGCGTGGCAACATACGATATTGGTAATCGCGACGCCAGCAACTACGGTTTCGCCTTTACCGAGGAGTTAGCCATCTATCAGAATTATTCCGGCGGCAGCATCCTGAACTTCAGCGAATATACAGCCAATCTGATCAGTCACGAAGCCGCTCATAATTTTGGTTCCAATCACGTTAGTGATACAAGCTGTACGATGAATCCTTATCTGCCTCTTAGTCCCCGCGGCCTTTCCTTTGGCAGTGATTCAAAACAGGACACCCAAACTCTCCTGGGCAATAATCTCGGTTATGCCCATGGTCCTGACGATTATGGTAACAGCTATCTTACGGCCCAGATTATTGATGGCCAAAATCTGATTGAAGGTATGTTAGAGCGCCGGGATGATGTTGACAGTTTCACCTTTACCGCCATCGCCGGCGGCGTTATGACCGTTGATCTCGACACCACAATCTACGGCAATCTGGACTCTTATTTAACTGTGTTGCGTAATAGTGACGCAACCATTATCGCCAAAAATGATGATTACGCCGGGCAGGCCGATTCCTATCTCAGTTTCGATGTCGTAGCCGGGCAGCAGTACACTATTAATGTTTCCAGTTTATCGCAGGGTTCTTCAGGCACTTATTCACTGGCTGTCAGCGCCCCGGATAATCGGCCCCGGATCTCGGTCACAGACAGCTCCGGTCTCAGCAACGACCAGACAATTGATTTTGGCACTGCAATCGTCGGCGCCTCAAGCTGGGCCACTTTCACCATCGCCAATATTGGCTTTGATGACCTGATAATTTCTCAGCTTTCGACCGATGGTGATTTCGAGCTTGATCTTGTAAGTCTTTCCGATACCAGCAGCGATGACATTGTTATCGCTGCCGGTGACGAGCTTCAGGTAACTGCAACATTCGAGCCTGATCTGATTGGCGCCTACAGCGGTACGGTTACTATCGCCAGCAACAGTGCCCAGCAAAGCCAACTCACTGTTGATCTGACCGCCTTTGCCCGAGTGTCGCAGCCTGATATTGCTGTTTTTGTCGCCGACGGTGAATTGGTCGGGGATACCCTGGATTTTGGTGATATTTCTCGTAACGATCTTGGTGTCCAAATCATTACCGTCTGTAACAACGGCTCACTTCCCCTGCAGATCACCGATGTCATTACAGACAGTTCAACCTCACCCTTCACTATTATCGACGGTTTTACGGGTGATGTTGTCGCTATCGATCCGGGCGAATCTGTAGATATTACAATCGGCGTTTCCGGTTCCAGTCGCGGCCTTCTCGATGGTCAAATTACCATTGTCAGTAACGATCCTGACCAGCCTCAAAGTTCGATAGACTTGACCGCCCAGATGGTAGGCGGTGTGCTGAGTGTTTATGACTCCTATGGGAGCAACCAGGATCACCAAATCGATTTCGGCACAGTTTATGCGGGTGAAAATCCTCAACAGACTATAACCCTCGTTAACACCGGAGACGGAGAGTTGACCATTGTCGAGGTGACTGTGGACGGGGGGTTCATTATTGACACCGGTCAAATCTCTGACGGCGTTGTTCTGGCTGTGGGTCAGCCACTGACTGTTACAGTCGGTTACAGCCCATCGTCAATGGGAGAAGTTACCGGCACCGTTACCATCGTAACCGACAACAACGAATCTCCCACGGCTACGGTATCCCTTTGTGCTGTCGGGCAGATCGACCCATTGGAAATAACCGAACTTGACTATATCCAGGACGGTTTAATTGATGCCGGCGATATCTGGATTGAAAGCAATGAATTTATACGTACCTGGCAGTTGACCAATCATGGCAGTGAACCGTTGACGATTTCCCTGAGCCAAACTGGTGGGACGGACCTTCAACTTGTTGGGCCGGAAACTATTATTCTCAGAGCAAGCCAGTCATATAATGTCAATATGATTGTCAGCACCGAACTGGCCTGTCCCATTAGTGCCACTCTAACCCTTAGGGCCGAAGACTTCAGCAATACCACCGAAACTCTCACCGTCAGTGCCTCTCCTTACGCGATTGTCAGTTCCGGCAAACGTTACAGTTTTACCGATCATACCGGCGATCGTGTCAGCATTTCGCTTTCCGGCCATGCCCTGGCAAAAGTTAATCTCGGTACGCCGGACCAGCCCGACATCGAATCGATACAATTATTCGCCGGCAGCGAGCCGGCAAAGTTAAACATTAATGTTGCCGGCGGCGGCAGTACGCAATTGGGCCGGCTTACCGGAAGAGCCTGTCTGAGCAGTGTCAACGCCGAGAACGTTGACCTGGTCGGATCCGGCATCGATTTAGACGGTCAAATAAACAAACTGCGATTGTCTAGTCTGCTGAACGGCGCGCAGATAAACTTTTCTACCTATAAGCCGGCTACGGTGCGATTGAATCGGATTATCGGGGAAAGCGATATCAATATTGACGGCGATTTACGTGTATTCCGCGTCGATGAATTTCTCGGCGGTTCGCTGCGGGGTGACAGCATCGGCAACTTGCTTCTTGGTCGTCTCGATGCTGACATTGACGTCACCAACGGTGATCTTGGCAGGGCGATTGTACGCCATGGCGACCTCAACGGTGATATTAACGTTAACGGCCGGGTCGGTTCGGTGAAAATCATGAATGGCGATCTTGTCGGGATGTTAAATGCCGAAGATAACATCGACCATATTACTTTGTCCAAAGGCACCATTACCGGTACTATCAAATCCGGCAGGATCATCGGTAAGATTAAAGCGGCAAATACCGATCAGGCCGATATATTTGCCCGAAACGGCATCGATAAAATTAACATATTGGCTGATATGTCCGAGACGGTAGTCTCTGTCGGGTTCGACGGCGTTTATCAATCGGACACCTCCGCCGCAATTGCTGAACTGGACGCGTTTCTCGGTTCTATCAAGGTTCGGGGCACTTTTACCGCCAGTACCATCGCGGTTGGGGTTGCTCTCGGCGGTGACGGCGGTTTTCTCAACAGCAGTGCCAATGCCGCCACCGGATTTATCGGTTCCATTGATCTGGCCCAGGTAAACACTAACAATGAGGCTTCGCCATTTGGAGTAGTCGCCAAAGACTCGATGGCCAAGGTCCGCGTCAACAGCAGTCCTGTAAATATCGGTTATCAACAGGATGACTTCTACGTCACTGTTCTGGACAAATAGTCAGGCCGCAATCAATAATGAATCACACTGGCACAATATTATAAGTTGACGACAAGGACGTGACAAAATCAGTTTCCGGCAGTGAAATTTATGCAAAAAAAAACGCCCCCGAAAAAACGGGAGCGCTTCCCTCCTTAGCTTTTAATCTTTGAATTTCGATTTTTCTAAGCCGTCCTCGACAAAGCTTCCTCTGTCGCCTTTTTCGGCCCAGCCGGGTTAAGAGTTATCGGCCGGTGCAATCGCAAGGCGACCCGTCGAGTACCCGGCCTGACCTGATCGACACGGATCACCTCGGACCAGTGCAGATAGCTGCCAATTGCGAATTTATCCGCTGTATTGAGAGGATAACTGAAACGCGTTGTAATATGCTGCCCAACCGAAGGACAATATTGTTCTTCCACCGTACAACTTACGTGGCTGTTGTTGAGATCGACTACCTGACCGCGAAATAACTCGCCGTTATCTTCATAACCAAACCAAAAGGGCCAAAAAAACCGCATTCTGCCCGTGTGACGTCTATCATCTTTTGGTTCCATTTGGCCCTCTCTCTTCCAGATTCGTTTTATGTTTTACCGAGTTCTCGAAAAATAATTTACGTCAGCAAACTTTTCGGCATTTACAAAACCCGAGTTGACCAAAAACTCAGAAAAAAAAACGCCCCCACAATGGAGCGTTCTTATGACAGGATTCCTGCCAGGGCTGCGTTTTCCTGGCTGCCGCACAGTCGCGTTCCTCTGGGCCTGGACTGCTTACAAGCGGCAGTAATACTTTTTTTCCCCCCCATACCGCCCTGCTACTCGACCAATTCCCGGACCATTTCCAGTTCGTTTTCAATCTGACCGGTAATCTCGTCCAATTGCTTCGTCGAAATGCCTATTTCATCGAGAATTTCCTGGGATATCTCCTCGGTTTCCACTGTAATCTTCATCCCTATATTTTCCCGGGCACATACGGTGTCAGAAATATACGTCACCGTGGTCAGCAAACGATTTTCTTTTGCCAAATCGGCCGGATTATGATGAAAACCCGTGACATATTGGAATGACCGTGGAAACTTCCATTTGGTCGTCAGTGCCGCCCCAATTTCCTGGTGATTGCTGCCGATAACTTGCCTCTCTGCTTCCGTAAACGGTATTCCGCTCTTGGTTAATTCCACAATTCTCGGGATATCCCTGGCATGGCACTGCATGATTGCTACCAAACCTATATCATGCATCAGACCGGCCAAAAATGCTTCGTCCGGAAGTAACAGGCCAATCGATGCGGTAATCAGCTTATTGGTCGCCCCCACCGCTACACTGTGAGTCCACAAATCTTTCCCGGAAAAATCATCGCACATCACACTTGTCTTGAACATCTTGCCGATGGACGCCGCAATTGCGATATTCTTGACCGCGTTGAGACCCAGCAGCATGATTGCCCGATCGATACTTCCTATCTGACCGGGAAGACCATAAAAAGCGGAATTGACCACTCGCAGTACGCGTGCGGACAACGCCGGATCGTTCCGAACAATCTTGTGCAGATCGTGTGCCGTACTTCGGGGATCCTGCACGACCTCAACTATCTGTATCGTTACTTCCGGCAGTGTTGAAATTTCCATTGTCTTATTGGCTATTTCTAATGCTGTTGAACCAGTCACGATACCTCCCGCCTACTAATTTAGTGTTAATACGCGATTTTCTTCTGTCTCAATCGCTGGTCTATTCTTACTCGTGCCAACGCCGCAGCGATTTTGCGGCCGCTGCGGCCGTCACCATATATGCCGGACGGCTTTCGCTGTCTTTTCCGCCGGGCAAGTATTCTATCCAGCAAGCCGGCCACGTTATCCCTGCCGTAATCCACATCGATCACGTTTGTGCCACGGTCCCGGTCAGCCTGGCGGGGACCAACATTTATTACATCGACATTTAGATAGCCCGTCTCGATAATTCCGCTGGAACTATTACCCACCAACGCCCGGGCACGAGTCAAAAGTCCAAGATACACTTCACGTGGTAAATGCTTTATCAGCCGTTGATTGTGAGCTTTGCAGAAGGTTTGGGCGGCCCTGACGATCCCGGAAAAACCTGGATCGCAATTTGGATATAACACCAGTATTTTCAAGCCCTTACCATCGCAGCCGTTCAGCGTCTGGGCCATTCGCTGCTGTTCCTGTCTGGCTGTGGCCCCTGCCGGGTGCTGCAAAACCACCACAAAATCCCTGCGAACGTCAAAACCCGCCCACTTGTTAAGCTCTTCGATGTCCTTACAAATTTTTTTCGACAAATTATCCAAAGCCGGTGAGCCGGTCTGATAAATACGAAACGGTTCCTCTCCCAGCCTTAACAACCGCTTTTCGGCCTGTTGGGATGCTGCGAAATGAATATGCGCCAATTTGCTTATCGCATAACGATACGCGTCATCCTGCACCCCCATTGCCACATCGCCGCCGTGAATATGGCCCAGCACCAGTTGGCTCGCCGTCGCCGCCGCCGCTGCTGCGAATGCCTCCAGTCGATCTCCCAATACTAAAACGACCTGGGTTTTCAGACGTGAAAAAATATCAGTCATTTGTGAAATTGCCCGGCCTAGTCCCCGGCTCTGTCCGATAACATCGTCGTGTTCTCCCTGTAACCGGACCCGGCCGTCGAGCTGCCAACCGTCCGATTCGACCTGGCTGATCGTATAACCAAACCGCCGCAAAAGATGCATTCCTGTTACTACCACCTGCAACCGTAGCTGCGGATGTTCATCGATTGCTTCCATCACCGATTTAAGCAATCCGTAATCCGATCGCGTTCCCGTTACCACCGCTATCCGTCGCTTTGCAATTCTTTTTGCCATCCAATTACGTCTTCCGGTTTTATTATTCGATCTGCTTTTATATCACGTCCAACAGTAGAACCGACAACTTCATAAATTCGATCTGGCGATATTCCTGTGCCCGGACGCTTCAGGGTTACCATCTCAGGGGTAATTACCGTACCCTTTTTGAGAAACACTGTTGAGGCCACACTCATTCGCACTGTTTCTTTGATCGTCATTTCTTCTCTTATCGGTTCTTTTTTACCGTTTCCATACGCCTGTACCGCCTGTGCGGCAAGCTCTATATACTGCCTTAACTGCTGCGGTTCCAGGCTCATCTTATGGTCCGGCCCGTCAAGGGTCTTATCCAGCGTTAAATGCTTCTCCAGTATCACCGCCCCCGCCGCCACCGCCAGGGCGGCGGTAATTATCTGTTCGGTATGATCGGAAAACCCCACCGGCAGCTCTGTATGTTTTGCCAACGTGCCTATAGCACGCAAGTTCGCTTGTTCCAGCTTCGTCGGATACAGGCTCACGCAATGCAACACGGCAAGGCTCCCACAACCCGCTTCGCGCAACTGGTTCAGCGTCCGATCGACTTCCTCCATATTTGCCATCCCTGTCGATACGATCACCGGCAGACCCGCCTGCCCGATCGCCTCCAACAAACCAACCGCCGCCAGGTTGCCCGATCCCACCTTAAATGCCGCCACCCGCATATCAACAAAAAATTCAACCCACCGCACCGAAAAAGGCGTAACCAGAAAATCAATCCCCCGTTGTTCACACTGTTTTATTATCTTTTTGAAATCATCTTCACTCAATTCACAGTGTTTGAGCATTTCATATTGGCTTTCCCCTTTTTTGCCGCTTGCTTCCTGGTATTGGGCCTTTGGCGCTCCCCTGACCGCCAGCTCGTCCGCGTAAAACGCCTGAAACTTTACGCAGTTTGCGCCTGCTTCCCGGGCCGCGTCAACCAACTCGATCGCCGTTTCCAGTTTTCCATTGTGATTGACCCCGGCCTCGGCAATCACATAAGGATGTACTCGCCTGTCAACCCAACCGGGCATATTTTTTTTGTCCTGCGGTTTTATAATTATGTTTTCATTGAAGCCATGCCGTTGCCGGTGCGCCGCAAGCCGTCCGCTGCCGAGTTGTTCCTTCCCTTTATAATACAACTGCTCGCCGTACAGTTCTTTCTCATGCGCCGCCGCTTCCTGGGTACTTGGTCCCCGGTAATTGCGCTGCGTCGCCTCCAACGCCTCGTCCCGCAGCGACAGCAACTGTTCATCGCTCATATCCGTCAAATTTACCGTCAGGTCCACCGCATCGCCCATTTTCAGCACAAATTCTTCCTCGGTGGCAAACTGTTTCCTAAACCGCTCGCTCTCCTTAACCTCCTCATATAACACCGTACCCGGATACGGACAGGTAAACATCAGCGACGTCAGTGGAATATTCATTTCCCTGCAAAACTCGACCGTCTCCATTACGGTCCGGCGAGTTTCACCCGGATAACCGATCATAAACGATACCGGCGAACGCATTCCTGTCTGCCTGGTATTTCTGATAGCTTCTTTAGCCTGTTCCAGGGAAGCGCCTTTGTCCATCGCCTTTAGAATTTCTTCCGAACCGCTCTCTATCCCGTAACTTACCGACACGCATCCGCAGGCCCGCATCCGCTGGAGCATATCTTTATCGCACATCGTCACCCGTCCTGTACAACTCCAGCGCAGCGACCTGCTCAAACCATGCCGATCAATCAAATCACAAACCTCGAACACCCGCTTCTTATCGACGACAAAACAATCATCCTGAAAACTGATGAAATCCACATCGTAATTTCTCTTTAACGCAGCCATCTCCCCTACTATGTGCTCGGCGCTGCGCCCGCGGAATTTCCTGCCGAACAGTCGGTAACAATACCTGCATCCAAAGGGGCATCCGCGAGAACTGATAATATCGATATCCTTACCCACACCCACCACCGGATTGGCCAGATAAACCTCCATCGGAAACATATCCCACGCCGGATAAGGCAGATCGTCCAGGTTCCCGATCTGCTTTCTGTCGGCTGTTCGCACTATCTTTCCATCATGCAGATACGCCAACCCGGCAATCCCATCCAATTCCCGTGCATTCAATATCGCCGGCAGAACTTCCAGGATCGTATCATCCGCTTCGCCCACCACAATCACATCGACACCCAGATTTTTTAGTGCCGTAGCGACAATACTGGTTCCTACCGATCCGCCCAGAATTATTTTACCATCCGGGAGCAGTTGCCGAATCCGCCGAGTCATCCGCTTGACCCATCCATACGTGGTAATCAACCCTCCGACCCCGATCACCAACGGGTTATAACGTTGGAGTTTCTCCAGTACTTCTTCATCGCTTAAACGCAGTCCGTTTACGTCGATCACCGCCACGTGATAGCCGGCGCTGCGTAGTCTGGCCGCGATCAGTCCGATCCCGGCGGGAAAATTCCGCGGACTGTCCCACGTCCGGATCGGCGGAAAAATCAAAACAATATCATAACTCTTAAACGCCATGATCTATCGACCCTTGTTTCGACCATTGTTTGCATGCTCAATCTTCATCTTAATTCACTCAAACTGACCATTTTAAGTTGGCAAACACGCATAAGTACTTTATGGACACCTGGTTATAATGTCTAAGGTGACTAACTATGTAGGCAACATTTCAGCCAGGTGAAGTGTCATTCTACTTTTTCTGGTTCGATTTTGCAAAAATAACTTCGAAATGTCAAGACAGGTGATTTTCGCTGATTGCGCAAAGTTGCGTACATTCAGCGTATGAAAGCAAAAAGCGTTGAACAACATCAACGGCCACAGCCACAGCTACGCTCAAACCGGCAAATTACCGAAACTTGCTGAATTTTCTGCTTCACTTGGCTAAAATGTTACTATTAGCTTCAGGTCTGCAAACGAAATGATCGAATAGTTTTTCTGGCGGAAACACTACCTATAACAGTGTCTCGACACCGAGATATTATGCCGTCACTGGAATACCATGCGCACATGATCGTGCAGTCTTGTTCGCGGACGGGACACGTGACCGGACTGCCGCTCTTCTCGGTTATTACGCCTTTTCTTGAAACCTCAATCGTTCTGTACCTTGTTGCCATTATAAACCTTTCATTGCAAACTATCCAGGCTTTGCCCGAATACCACCTAGAGATTTATGTCCTCGGAATAAGTCACTTTAAGAACCTCCTCCGGGGTGGTATATCCTGCTATTACCTTCTTGGTGCCGCATTCGAGCAGAGTTTCATAACCAGCCTGACGAGCCATAGCTTTTATCTGCAGCTCACTGGCCCCGGCCGTAATTGCTTGTCGTATCTGCCTGTCAATAAGCAGAAATTCAAACAGCGGTAATCGTCCCTGATAACCGGTTTCACCACAATGGGCGCAGCCCCGACCACGATAAAACGTGGTTTGTCTGGCCTTCTCGGCGTCAATATTGATCTGCCCGATAAACCGATCTTCCAGTTGCATCGGTTCCTTGCAGCTTTCGCAAATTCTCCTGACCAGTCTTTGGGAGATCACCAAATTAAGACTCGACGCCAACAGATATGGTTCGACTCCCATAAACATCAATCTGGTTATGGCGCTGGAGGCATCGTTGGTGTGGAAAGTGCTTAAAACCAGATGACCGGTTAACGACGTCTGGACCGCAATTTCAGCCGTCTCTTTGTCACGTATCTCTCCCAAAAGAACAATGTCCGGATCCTGTCGCATAATAGATCGAAGACATGCGGCAAAACCAAGATTGATTTCCGGTCTTATTTGAACCTGATTAATGCCGGCAAGACGGTATTCCACAGGATTTTCAACGGTGGTGATATTCTTGTGCGGATCTTTCAGATAATTAAGCGACGCATACAAAGTAGTGCTTTTCCCACTCCCGGTAGGCCCGGTAAGAATAATAATACCATGCGGCTGCCTCAAAACATTTTTGTACAGAACTACAAATTCCGGATCGAACCCAAGAACATTAATGTCATGTTTTACGGCGTTTTTATCGAGGATTCGCATAACCACTTTTTCGCCGTAGATTGTCGGCAGAGTACTCACCCGAACGTCGATATCACGGCCAGGGGCTTTGATCTTAAATCTTCCGTCTTGCGGCAGCCGGCGTTCAGCCACATCCATATTGGCCAGAATCTTTACCCTGGTAATAACCGGACCCTGCATTTTCCGCGGTGGAGGGATCATATTGCTCAGCAAACCGTCAACTCTCATCCGTACGTTCATTGATCTTTCCTGCGGTTCGATGTGGATATCGCTGGCCTTGCTCTTTACCGCCTGGCTCAGCAGCAGATCGACAAACTTGATAACCGGAGCCCTGCTGGCGGCGTCTTCACTGCTGATGATATCGGCCGACATAAGGTCGTCTTCTTCGATCAGATATTCTTCCTCGGAATTGATTTCGAAATCGACCAACTCACGCAGTCGCTGCTCCTCGATATCCGACCCGTAATAGATCGCTTCTATTGCCCGGTTGATATCCATCTGCGAACAGATTACCACGTCTGGCTGCCGCTTCATTATCCGGGTAACCGTATCCAACGCCACAACATCAAGTGGATCGACCATCGCTATAATGATCCGATCTTCAGTTTCACCAAGGGCGACAAGATTGAATCGTTTGGCGATTTTTTCCGGTATCTTCCGGGCAACAACCATGTCAATATCAGACGAACCGTCGATACGAACATGATCCAATGAAAAATACTCACCCAGATAGCGAGCCAGGTCGCTATCCTCGAATATTTCCAGTCTGACCAACACTTCACCTAGCCGCCCGCCGTTATTCTGTTGTTCGGCGAGCGCTTCGTGGAGCTTTTCCTCGTTCAGAATGTCATTACTGACCAACCACTCCCCAAAAAAAGTGTTAGCTCCGATACTACTCGAGTCTTGCCTGATCATAACAAACTCCTATACATTCAAGTTATGTGCCTTCCAGCCAATGTTGTGCCATAACGGCAAAATCTTTCAGATCGATCCTGCCGTCCACGACAATATCACAGAGTTCATCCCAGCCCGGCGAACCTGTCGTGCTCAGCCACGCCTGAGTCAGAACCGACAAATCAAAAATGTCAACCTTTCCGTCCCCACCTTCCGGAGCGATATCGCCCGATATTAATCCAATCAAACTTATGGACGCCACCGCAACAATCTGTTGTGAGTTGCCGGCAATATCGATCGCCTCAAAATCAACGGTATATTCTCCCGTACCATAACCTGTGCTGTCCCACGAACCACGATAGACATTGATTTCACCCTCGTTGGGATCGAGATTCACCTTGACGGTGGTAGCGCCCTTGCGAATGGTAACTTCCTCCATAAACAAATCATCTATCCCGGAATCCGCATCGATGGCAGTCATCGCCAGATCGAAAACCTCTCCAACAAGCTGAATCCCAGCCGGAACGACATTCGGATCGGTAATAGTCGGCGCCAGCGTGTCAACTGTTATGACTAACGGCAAAGACTTCGCTGATTCCAGACCGCTGCCGATCACAGTTTGGGTAGCCGTAATGCCATGCAAACCATCGCTCAAATTGTATATACCGTCTGTCTCAACAATCGTTGCGTCCCCGGCGGCTGTCGCGCTGCCGATAAAATTATCATCCGCATAGATATTGATCGTAGCTCCGTTGATTGTATTAACCACTAAGAATTGCAACTTTTTATCCGAGCTGCTGTTGTTCAACCGGGTCAAATCGTCATCACTCTCACGACCCGTATCATACGCGTCCACAAGGTCCGGAACCCCGGGAACCGGGCTTTGATGCACTAAAGTTATAGATGTAACATCGCTGATCTTCTGTGAGTTGCCGGCAATATCGATCGCCTCAAAATCAACAGTATATTTTCCCGTCTCAGCCCCGGTGCTGTCCCACGAACCTTCGTAGAGATCGCCTGCGCCGTGCTGCAGATCCACTTTGATTGTGACGCCGGACTTGTAAATGGTAACTTCCTCCACAAACAAATCATCTATCCCGGAATCCACATCGACGGCAGTCATCGCCAGATCGAAAACCTCTCCAACAAGCTGAATCCCAGCCGGAACGACATTCGGATCGGTGATAGTCGGCGCCAGCGTGTCAACCGTTATGACCAACGGCGAAGTCGCAAATGATTCCAGGTTACCGCCGGCTTCAGTCTGGGTAGCCGTAATGGCACGCAAACCATCGCTCAAATTGTATATACCGTCTGTCTCGACAATCGTTGCGCCACCGGCAGACACCGCGCTGCCGATAAGATTACCATCCGCATAGATTTTGACCGTAGCCGCGTCAATTGTATCGGCCACTGAAAACTGCAGCTTTTTATCTGCGCCGCCGTTGTTCAACCTGGTCAAATCGTCATCACTCTCACGACCTGTATCATACGCATCCAAAAGATCCGGAACCCCTCCTGGAACCGGACTTTGATGTATTATGGTTATAGATGCGACATCACTGGTCTTCTGTAGGTTGCCGGCCAGATCCATCGCCTCGAAATCTACGGAATACACCCCGATCTCAATACCTGTGCTGTCCCACGAACCTTCATAGAAATCACCTTCGCTGTGCTGCAGATCAACTTTGATGGTGGTGCCGGGCTTGTGAATGATAACTTCTTCCACGAACAAGTCATCTACCGCGGAAATTACGTCAGAAGCAATCATCGTAAGATCGAAAACCTCTCCCACAAGCCTAATCCCGGTCGGAACGACATTCGGATCGGTAATAATCGGCCCTGCCGTATCAACCGTTAACTCCAGAGGAAAAGACTTTTCCGATTCCAGACACAGGAAATCGGTGCGCGTAGCCGTAATCGAATGAATCCCATCGGCAAGAATGTATGTGCCCTCTGTTTCGACTATCGTTGTCTCACCGGTAGCTGTCGCGCTGCCGATAGCGTTATCGCCCGCATAAATAGTAACCGTCGTGCCGGCAACCGTACCACCCACCGAAAATTGCAGCTTCTCGTCTCCACCGTCGTTGTTGAACATCGTCAAATCGTCAGCATCATGCCGCCCTGTATCGTACGCGGCCAAAAGATCCGGTCCGGCGGGAGGCGGGCTTTGAAATACTTCCAGCCAATGTTCGCTCAAAAGCGCAAAATCATGTAAATCGATTATACCGTCTGGAACAACATCATAAGACCCATTCCAATCCAGCGTCTCCGGCGTACTCAGCCAAACCCCTGCCAAAGCCTCCAAATCGAAAACATCAACTGTTTTGTCTCCGCTTTCACCTCCGGGGAGAATGCCTTCAGGGCCGATATCGCCCGGTACCGTCCCACCGGTAAACAATAAACTTATGTATGACGCGGCGATCCACTCCTGGGAGTTGCCGGCCAGATCGACCACCTTGAAATCTACCGCGTATGTCCCCCATTTATAGCCGCTACTGTTCCACGAACCCTCATAAAGATCATCTCCGCTATACTGCAAATCCACCTTAGCGGTAATATCGCTGCTGCGAATCGTAACCTCCTCCACAAACACATCCACCGCTGATATCTCATCGATAGCGATCATATCAAAATCGAACATCGCCCCGACAACCTGCGGCTCCGTCGGAACAACGCTCGCATCGTTGATAATCGGTACGCCTGTATCGACCGTCATCTCCAATGCCGAAGACTCCAGCGATCCCGAATAGCCGGGAGTAATTTGTTCGGCCGTAATGAAATGCGACCCCTCGGTAAGATCGTAGTCGCCGCCCGTGGCTATGTAGGTTATGCTCCCATCAGCTATCGCACTACCTATAGGTTCACCGTCGGCATAGATAGTAACCAAAGAATCAACAACCGTATTTCCAACCGAAAACTCAAGCGTTTGGCCTGTACTACTGTTGTCACGCCTGGTTATATTATCATTATTGCTGCGGCCCGTGTCATACTCAGGCTTAAGGTCCGGAGTACCGGGGGTGGGGCTTCGCAATATTATGGTTATAGATGTAAAATCACTGATCTTTTGCACGTTACCGGCAATATCGACTGTCTCAAAATCCACGGTATATACTCCGCCGTCACAACCGCTACTATCCCACCATCCCCAATACCAATCGCCATCACCCTGGTCAGCCTCCAGATCCACGTGGATTGTCGTAGCGCCCTTACGGAGCGTAACTTCATGGGTAAATGAATCATCCAGCCCCGACTCCTCATCGAAGGAGGTTAGCTCAAAATAGAAACTCGTTCCGATAGTATGTGCGCCGGTTGGGGCAACGTTCGGATCAATGATCGTCGGCGGTCCCGCGTCTATGGTTATCTCCAAAGCAGTGGACCTTTCCGATTCCAGGGTATCGGGCTTGGTTTGGCTGGCCGTAATGGAATGCTCCCCATTGCCAAGAGCGTAACTGCCGTTTGTGACGACCACGGTAGTCTCTCCCTCAGACACCGCACTGCCGATAACATTATCGCCATCCGCAAAAATGGTGACCGTGGCGCCGGGAACCGTCTCGGCCACGGTAAACTGTAGCTTTTTATCTTCATCGCTGTTGTCGAACCTGGTCAGATCATCATCGCTGTAAAGACCCGTATCATGGGTGCTCAAAAGGTCAGGTTCGCCCGGCACAGGACTTTGCTCCAGCATGGTTATAAATGCCACATTGCTCAATTTCCGCGAATTACCCGCCAGATCGACCGCCTCGAAATCAACCGCGAAGTATCCGCCGGCAGTATAATAGGCGGTATTCCACGAACCACGGTAAAGATCGGTTTCACCGCCGACAAGCTGCAGGTTCACCGACCTGAACAACGTAGCCCCCTCGCGGAGTGTAACTTCCTGTGAAAACGAATCATCAAGCCCTGAGCCGGCATCGCTGGCAGTCATCTCGAACACAAAAACTTCACCTGGCTCATACTCTTCACCGGAAGGAACCACCGTCGGATTGCTGATATCCGGCAATACCGTCTCAACGATTACAGTCAAACTTTCCGACTCCGGGGACTTCGCACTGCCGATTTTGTCCTGGCTGGCAGTGATCTCATGCGGCCCATCGAGCAGCCTGTTATCATACACGCCACTTGTGGTGACCATCGTTGTGCTGCTCGTCGCTAAAGCGGCACCAATCGCAACACCGTCGGAATAAATCGTGACAACAGCCCCATTAACCGTATTCCCTACGGAAAACTCTAGCCTTTTACTTAAGCTGCTGTTGTTCAGCCTGGTCAAATTATCATTATTCCAGCGCCCCGTATCATAACCGGACACAAGGTCCGGAATGTCCGGTTCCGGTAGGGTCGGTACTATTTGAACTTCGTATGCACCAATATCGTACTCGGTACCTGTCTCGTCGGCTCCCTGACCCAAAATGTCAACAGGGCGGACGTTGCCTTCGATATCGCTTGTCGGGGCGCCCTGATCTGTCCCAGTATCGATGCACGGGGAACCGTTGCTGATGTGGTAATCAACAATTCTATACTCAGCCCCGGCGGGAACCTCGCCTACCAGATCGCCCAAAACCTCTATGGTTGTGGCCGTATTGTCAACAATAAGTCCATGCACCCCTTGATCATTGGTGTGAGGGTCGATCAATCTGTTCACCAGTTGTCCGTCCAGGAAAAGAGCCAAACCATCATAAAAAGTAGTGCGATTCGTACCCCCGTTATAACTCGACGGCGACGTCCAATTGCCCGTAATGGCATCGCCGCCGTCAACCACAAATAACGGCTCACCATCAAAAACATTGTCCGGGTCCGGAAGTATAATATCGCCGACAACTGAATCCAGATTCTGAATATCGCTGAAAATCACCGTAATAACTGAATTATCATTGTTCCATATACAATCGTTCAGATCATCCCAGTTAAAATTATCCCACAAAATGCAGTTGGTCATATCCACCGTACTGGCGGCAGGAGGGTCAGAATCACAAGACAACGCCGATCCGACGTATCCTGACAAATTATCGGCAATGGTGGTATTCGCAATCGTGGCCGTGGAATTGTAATAGCACTCCAGCCCACCACCATATTCAACCGCCCAATTACCGCTTATGACAGAATTGACAATAGCCGACTCGGAGTTTGATTCGCACTCCAATCCGCCCCCGTAATAAGCCGAGTTACCGCTGATAATGCAACCGCTGATTGTAGCGTAACTCTCTGTAAAATCGATACCTCCACCACTATACTCAGAAACGTTGCCGACGATTATGCAATTGTTAATCTGCGGCCAGTTCGAGCTATAGCAGTATATACCACCACCACTGTAATCTGTCGAATTGCCACTGATAATGCAGTTACTGATCGTCGGCGCCGCCCACGGACCGCAATAAATCCCGCCACCTCCACATCCTTCTGCGGAATTGCCTGTGATTATGCAACTACTGATGACAGGACTGGCAAATTCGCAATATATCCCGCCACCACCGTAATCACTCATAGGACTACCAAGGTACAAGTAACCGTTGGTAATCGTAAACCCTTGGAGAATATTGACATACGAGCCGTTACCGGAGAAAACAACACAACTGCTCGTATGGTCCCCGTTGATTATGGTATTCCTGACAACGCCCCAATCAGCGGGATTGGCACTGCGAACGATGATGGCTTTGCCGTTGGGAAAGCTGATATTTTCGACGTACTCACCTTGAGCGACGATTACGGTTTCGCCGTTAACGGCGTTGTCGATCCCCTCCTGAATTGTCAAATAGTCTCCTAACCCACTGCTATCTATAGAGATATCAGCATTGGCGGATCCATCAGCCGTGACGAAAAAAAACAGAAGGAAAAAGACACGAATAGTTCCCGAACGGACCATTTTCTCTCCTCCGGAAAACATTCAAGGCCATTACCAAAATTTATATATTTTAGTCTTCTATGTAAGTTCCGTTCCTCAAAATACTTAACGTTATGCGCATAAAAACAACATCACCAGACGCCAATAGTTATTTATAACCGATTTCGATGAAAAAATCAAGTAAAAACCACAATCGTAAAACTACCGCCAACGGTAGCGTGATTTTCGTGGTTGGGAATTGCTGTAAGTGCTTCAAAATCAACGACTCACAATCTTTTTGACGCTGGCGCCCATCTTGCTAAATCGTCGCCCCAGGGCGAAAATGCTTGACTCATTAACCTACAGATTGTGATAATGACGACTGTTGACCGAGAGAATGTGTGAAACCATCGTTATTGGTACAGAGCAGGGAAACGAAAAATGAATAACAGCAGAATGGTTATTAGGGTTGCGTGGTTGTGGGCACTGCTTGGGGTTGTCATGACGAACAACTCATTGGGGGCAGGGAAAATGCCCGAGATTCCTGATTTTACCAAAGACGCCCCGGTCAAATTTGAAGTAAAACAGAAAACATCTACTTTGAATCTCTCACTTGTAAATGAAACAAAACACTCACTGCAAACGGCGTTTGACTATCTGATAAAAACTCAGCAGCCGAACGGTTCCTGGAAATACGACCCGGCGATAACGGCACTGGTATTGTATTCGTTCGTACTGCAGCCATCATATAATCCCGGCGAAAACAGTGACAAGGCGATCGACAAAGGACTTAACTATTTAGAGACATTTGTCAAGCCGGATGGCGGAATTTACAATAAAGAATACCAACACTATACAACCGCCGTTTGCCTTTTGGCGTTGAGTGAAACCGGCCGGTCCGAACACAAAACAATAATCGAAAATGCCAAAAAGTTTTTGATTGAATCTCAGTTGGATGAAACTGAGGGAATTGACGAAAAAAATCCTTTTTACGGCGGGATCGGATATGGTGGAGATGAGCGGCCGGACCTTTCCAATACGCAATTGGTTCTCGACGCGATAAAAGCCGCCGAGGAGTACGAATCGACCGACAGAAGCATTCTTCCGGAAAATAAACCGCAGACGAAAGAAAAAAAACCACTTGGCCCACACTGGAAAAAGTCGCTCATTTTTATCACGAGAACGCAAAATGTCAAGGCGGTAAATGACATGCCTTATGCCACGGATGACGGTGGATTTATCTATGAAACCGGCCATTATAAAGAAGACCGAAGTCATTCCTACGGATCTATGACCTACGCGGGCTTGAAAAGTTTATTGTTTGCACAGGTTGACAAAGAAGATATTCGGGTAAAAAAAGCCCTGGCCTGGATTCATGCACATTATACTCTCGAGGAGAATCCAGGGTTTGGCACGACTTCACTTTATTATTATTATATGACAGCCACAAAGTGCCTGGCGGTCATGGGAGGTGATATCCTTATAGACTCCGCCGGGGTTCGTCATTATTGGCGGGAAGATTTCATCAAGAAGCTTATTTCACTGCAACACGAAGACGGATACTGGGTAAATTCAGATGGCAGATACTGGGAAAATATCAAGGATTTAACCACCGCTTATTCGCTGATCTCAATAAAATTCGCATTGCAAGACACATTGATGCCACAAATTGCTCCTGAGCCGGCAAAAAAATTGCAAGTGAAATAGACCTGTTCTTGCAGCGGCGATTAAAACTTGGCCATCCACTCGGGCCATTCCGGTGGCGGCTCACGATTGGGATTCCAGTTGCGATGCCAGCGGAGATCCCAAAGCTCTTTTAAGCCAACCCGACGAACGGAATAATCCATAAACAGCCCGTTGACACCTCCACGATGGCGATCTATACAGAAATAACGCATGCACTGCATTTCTTCGAAGGAAGAAATCTGACCTTCGTATTCCGGCGGCGGGTCTTCGTGTAACGGCATGCCGGAAGGCCAGGCACAGTCTAACAACACCGGAATACCAGATGCCCCTGAAACCTCAAAGCTCTTCCAATAGCCGTCGCTTAGATATTGCGGAGGCAGATAAGGATTGGGTTTTTCATGAATCCAGTAGTTGGTGCCATAACTGCCTTTACGGCCCATATCGTCTTCCCATGCGGAAAGGGAGATTCGCACTTCCTGGGGGCGAGTTACCATCGCCATTGGACAAAAGTAAATTCCCGGTGATTCTCTGGTATATGGCTCCAGCAGGTCCATCCATCTGTGATAATCCAAACCGGTGAACTTGCCCTCATTATCAGCCAAAAACAAACCAAAGAAAAGACCCCATTGCTTTTCATTGGACAGACACATTACTTCCCGGCTTTGACGCTTGGCACTCTGCAACGCCGGTATTAAAATCGAGATCAGAAGAGCTATTATGGATATAACAACCAACAGCTCAATTAACGTAAACGCTTTTTTATTCATAAGGGACTCTCTAAAGATTGAAGTCGTTCGTAGCAAAAATGAATTTTTAGAGGCCTCCCTAAACCTTGGGAGGCCTGGCTTTCATAGTTTCTTCTTCCTATTGCCTCTTTTCTTCCATTCTGTCCCCATTTTCTATCTTATTCGCATCAATTCGCGTTCATTCGCGGTTCCTACTTTCCTTCCTCTGTGGCTAATTTCTGTCTTCTCACCAGCGAGATGATCTGATATTTGCTCTTTATAACAACTCTTGAAACTCATCCACCGTTAGTCCGGCCTGGCGAATAATTGCCCTTAAAGTACCCTTGGCAATTTCGCTGTGCGCGGGCACGGTTAAACGGCGATGCGGAGGATCTTCTTGTCGCAGTATAATATGGCTCCCGGTCTGGTGATCTATAAGGTAGCCCATCTTGGCTAAAGCCTTGCACAATTGTTTCCCTGAGACTACCGGCAATTTACTCAAAACGTCACCTCCACAACCTCCTCATCAATCGAGGGAGGGATAGGCTCGTTGTGCTTCTTTAAACTCTCCAGGTATCCCTTGATGGCGTCCTGAATGTTTTCCAGGGCCTCCTTGCGGGTCTTTCCCTGAGAAACGCACCCCGGCAGTGACGGACATTCCACCACAAACATTTCATCTTCACCTTGTTCAATTAGAATTCGATATCGCATGATTACAGGCTCCTTATCTTTGTTCCCATCTTCAATCGTAAGCTCTTTTCTAAAAACCACTTAAATTCTAATACCTATCCGCGCCCCCGTCAAGCTCCGAGTTTGCACTTGCAAAAATGCTTTTATCGGCTTGCTACCACTCTTACTGTGCTGTTAGCAGAGCCAAGGTATGGAAGAAAAGACCAGATGAAAGACTACCAGAAAAAAATGTGCGAAAGATTCTTGACACTACCGGAGGATAGAGCTCTGCGGGGACGCAACTCGAGCGCCGACTCAGGGGTCAAGACCGGAGTTTGGCTCTTGGGATTTGCGAATAGTACAATCTCAAGAGCCACCGGCATGTATACTCCGGGATTGA
>Ga0209078_1000056_pt1 | contig 25322 bp, 25 predicted proteins | sample PPLLak21cMay2015_2_FD_187257 | JGI IMG/M metagenome (GOLD analysis project Ga0209078, IMG submission 187257) | Freshwater sediment microbial communities from Prairie Pothole Lake near Jamestown, North Dakota, USA - PPLs Lake P8 Core (1) Depth... | ecosystem: Environmental > Aquatic > Freshwater...
GCCGGAATCGGCACATATCAGATATTCCAGGAAACATATCATCACCAAACCTATGCCAGGGTGCACGTATCAGGCAAAAAACGAAACTACAATTGGCGCATTGAAGCACTCGATCGGGCCATGGAGGCGAAAATAGACGATGTCGGAATCGGTGTACTGTTTGGATTGTTCGATTGGCGATTTGAAATATTGGCCATGATGCAGCACATTAGGCATCTGGAACAGAAATTCGGCGTCGGACCACATACCATAAGTGTGCCTCGCCTTGAACCTGCCGATGGGTCGGAAATTGCTGTGCATCCACCCTGTCCGGTCTCGGACGTCGATTTTCGCAAAATCGTGGCAATCCTCAGACTTGCGGTCCCTTATACCGGTATCATCATGTCAACCAGAGAAACGCCCAATATCCGTCGCGAAACATTTGCCTTGGGAGTATCGCAAATATCAGCGGGCAGTCGAACCAATCCCGGCGGCTATGCCGAAGGTGAACAACTAATTGAGCCGGGCCAATTTTCGCTCGGCGATCATCGACCGCTCGACGAGGTCATCCACGATGTCGCTTCGCTTGGCTATATACCCTCTTTTTGTACTGGCTGCTATCGACTGGGAAGAACCGGAGCCGATTTTATGGATTTAGCCAAACCAGGTGAAATCAAAAACCATTGTGATCCTAATGCCCTATCGACTTTCCTTGAGTATCTTCTCGATTATGCCACCCCGGCCACCAGGCAAATCGGAGAAAAACTTATTGCCGATACGCTTGCCAACATGCCCCCATACCCCGCACAAAAAGCACAGGGACTTATGGCTAAGGTGCGTCAGGGAGAACGCGATGTGTTTTGCTGAAAACCACGTTAAAGGACACATAAAATGGCTCAAGCCACGCCAAAGGGATTCAGATTGCACATCGGTATTTTTGGCCGCCGCAATGTAGGCAAGTCGAGCCTGTTAAACGCCGTTACACATCAGGCCGTCTCCATTGTTTCGAATCAACCCGGCACTACCACCGACCCCGTCGAAAAACCAATGGAGTTCCTGCCGTTAGGACCGGTGCTGTTTATAGACACCGCCGGAATCGATGACCTCGGAGCACTGGGACGGATGCGCGTGAAAAAGACCCGACAGGTCTTTGATCGTACCGACCTGGCGGTTTTGGTAACCCATCTTGGCCAATGGGACGACTTCGAACAGCAGCTTCTTGATGAACTGACACAACGAAAAATCCCTGTTGTGGTGGTCTTCAATAAAGTCGATCTGGAACCGCCCGCCCAGGGCGTACTCGATCGCCTGGCCGAGCAAAATATCCATGTCGTAAAAACCGCCGCTGTTTCAGGCCGCGGAATCCCCGATTTTCGCCAGGCACTTCTCGATACCGTCCCGGCGGACTACATCGACAACCCCATAATCTTGTCTGACCTTGTGCCTCCGGGTGAGTTAGCGGTTTTGGTGGTCCCGATCGACAAGGAAGCACCAAGAGGGCGAATCATCCTCCCGCAGGTACAATCTATCCGTGATCTGCTCGACGGCGACGCGTATTGTGTGGTCGTAAAGGAACACCAGCTTAAAACAGCATTGGAAAACCTCAACAAACCACCCAAATTAGTGGTTACCGACTCGCAGGCATTTGTCAAGGTGGCGGCCGATACGCCGCCCGATGTGAAAATGACCGGCTTTTCGATATTGTTCGCCAGGCTAAAGGGCGACCTGAACTGTCAGGTCCAGGGAACGATGGCCATAGACGAATTAAAAACTGGTGATCGTATCTTGATAGCAGAGTCATGCACCCATCATCCTATTGTCGATGATATTGGTCGCGTCAAAATCCCACGATGGCTCAAACACTACGTAGGTGGAGATTTACATTTCGACCACGTCCAGGGCCACGATTTCCCAGAGGACCTCTCAGCTTATCGGCTGGTGATCCAGTGCGGTTCATGTATGGTGAATCGCCGGGAGGTGCTCAGCCGTATCATGCGCTGCCGTCAACAGAATGTACCCATCTCCAATTATGGTTTGGTGATTGCTTACAGCTTGGGAATCTTCGAACGCGCCCTGGAGCCGTTCCCGGAGGCGCTGGAAATATACCGTAATGAAAAAAAACGAAATCCACAATTGGCTCCGTGAGGAAAACCCCGATCGCCTCGACCAGCTTTGGCAGCAAGCCGATGTAACACGTCAACAAGTGGTGGGCAATGCGGTTCATCTGCGAGGACTCATTGAAATATCTAATCATTGCGTGCGCCAATGTGAGTATTGTGGATTGCGCTCGAATCGCAAAACGCTTCAGCGATATCGCATGGACGAACAGGAGATCATGCGGTGTGTAGCCCAGGCGGTGGAGTTTGGTTACGGCACCGTGGTCATCCAGGCCGGCGAAGATTATGGCATAAAAACACAATGGCTCGCTGACATTATCAACCGCATCAAAAGCCAAACCCCTTTAGCCGTAACATTAAGTATGGGCGAACGTCCTGTTGAGGACTTGCGGACATGGCGACAGGCGGGAGCGGACCGGTATTTGCTGCGTTTTGAAACGTCCGATCCGCAGTTGTACCAAAAAATTCATCCACCACGGCCGTCTCAAACGTGCAATCGTTTTGACCTTTTGTGCGAGCTTAGAAAATTGGGTTATGAGGTTGGCAGTGGAGTAATGGTCGGCATCCTAGGTCAGACTTTTGATAGCTTGGCCAATGACATTGACATGTTTCGCCGCCTCGACCTTGACATGATTGGCATGGGACCTTATATCAGCCACCCTGACACGCCCTTGGCCCGGCGGCAGCCATCACCGGCCATGCCAACGGAAGATCAGGTGCCCAACTCGGAACTGATGGTATATAAGGTAATCGCACTGGCACGGCTTGTTTGTCCGGAAGCAAACATCCCAAGTACCACCGCCTTAGCTACCATAAATATCGCCGCGGGAAGAGAACTGGGACTGAGCCGAGGCGCCAATGTGGTCATGCCGAACCTCACCCCCACCAAATACCGACAACTATACGAAATCTACCCCGACAAAGCATGTATTCACGAAACAGCGGGCCACTGCCGCAATTGCCTCCAGCAGCGAATCGAATCCCTCGGCCGACACATCGCAACCGGCCCAGGCGGCCGCGCCCGTTGCACAGAAAACCGCACAAGCTAAATTCCCACACTTTCCTCGCCCCTCAGCCACGTCAATTTAGCGCCAGAAAAATAGATTGAAAAATCGAATAATTTACGGTATCATGCAGTAGTGAAACAAACAGTATATAAAAACGTGTTGGTGCTGTTACTTGCCGGCTTGTGCATCTTCTGTTCTCAGTCGTTGGCTGTCAATCCGCTGGTACGCGCCCAGCCGATAATTTTTGTTGTTCGGCCTCAGTATCAGGAGGATCATCACAATACGGAGACAATGTTTGTTACGGGCGAAATCAATACAAGGAGCTTTCGCGCCGGTGGTATTATAAAGGCCATAGACTTTGCAAATGGCCAAACGGTCAGGACTATCTTCGATGCCGGCGAGAATGGTGGCATTCGTGATATAGATGTAAGTTACGACGCTCGCAGGATACTGTTTTCGATGCGAAAGAGCATCGAGGAAGACTATCATATTTACGAGATCGATGCCGACGGCACCGGCCTAAGACAGCTAACGGCTATGACCGGTGCTGCGGATATTGACCCTGTGTATATGCCTGACGGCTCGATTGTTTTCAGCTCCACACGCGAGTTGAAGTATTGCGGGTGCAATCGGCATATCATGGGCAATCTCTTCAAAATGGACGCCGATGGAGCGAACATCCACCAGATCGCAAAGAGCACGCTTCATGAAGGTCACGCTTCGGTGATGAGCGACGGACGCATTCTTTATGATCGCTGGGAGTATATCGACCGGAATTTCGGCGATGCGCAGGGCCTTTGGACGGTTAATCCCGACGGAACCAACCAGTCGGTGTACTGGGGAAACAATACAAGCTCACCAGGTGGCGTGATCGATGCCAGGCAGATACCGCAAACGCAGCGGGTTGTTTGTACGTTTACATCCTGTCATGACCGACCCTGGGGAGCGATAGCCATTATCGACAGCCGCATGGGGATCGACGGCAGGATTGGCGTTGTGCGGACCTGGCCCGAAACTGCGATCAACCTTGTCGAGAACGGTGATCTCGATACATTTAAGCAGGTCAACCCGAAATATGAAGATCCCTTCCCCTTGAGCGATGAGTATTTCCTTTGTTCGAGAATGACCGGGGACGGCGAAAAAATGGGGATATACCTCCTTGACGTGTTTGCAAATGAAACACTCCTTCATACGGAAGAAACAGGCTGTTTCGATCCGATGCCTTTAGCCCCAAGGCCAAGGCCTGGTGTCGTGCCCATTCGCCGCGATTTTGAGAACGCCAACGCCTCCTTTTACGTTGTGGACGTTTATCGGGGCACGCACATGAAAGGCGTAGAACGCTCTGCTGTCAAGTATCTTCGTATTATCGAGTCCCCTGAGAAGCGGTTCTGGACAATACCGCAATGGGGCGGACAGGGGCTACAGGCTCCGGGTATGAACTGGCACAACTTTGAGAACAAGCGGATACTTTCGACGGTACCTGTCGAACAGGACGGCTCGGCTTATTTCCAGGTGCCTTCGGACACGTACATTTATTTTCAATTGCTCGACGAAAATGGCATGATGATACAGTCGATGCGAAGTGGAACTGTCGCGCAGTCTGGCGAGATTACCGGTTGTGTGGGTTGTCACGATAATCGCAGGGCCGCACCGCCCGCCACCTCGGATCGAATACCGCTTGCTGTGCAGCGGGCCCCCAGTAAACTTAACGGCTGGTACGGCCCGCCGAGGCTCTTTAGCTACATGAGGGAGGTTCAGCCTGTCTTTGACAGGCATTGCGTAAGCTGTCACGATTTTGGGAAAGAGGCCGGCAAGAAACTTATGCTTGCCGGCGACCGGGACAATACCTTCAATGCTTCTTATGTCGATCTTTGGATGAAGAAATATATCAACTGCGTAGGAGCGGGATCGCACCTTACCATGCAGGCGTATTCGTGGGGCGCACGCAAGAGCAGGCTTGTCGAGCAGATAATGTCCGGCCATAGCAAAGTCAAACTCTCGACGGAGGAACTGGACAGAATTATTACATGGATCGACCTGAACGGACCCTACTATCCATCTTACGCCAGTGCTTACCCGGACAATCTCGCAGGCAGAAGCCCGCTTTCCAATGCTCAGATAAGGGAACTGGAAGAGCTTACCGCGGTCAATTTGACAGGGTTGGAACATCATGCAAGGCAGCTATCCTCGCAGATCAGTTTTGACAGACCACAGCTTAGCCCCTGCCTGGAAGCCATTAAAGACGACCCCCAAAAAATGGCCAAAGCGATTGCCATAATTGAGGCTGGTAAAAAATCACTCGCTGAAAAACCCAGGGCCGATATGGAAGGTTTCACCCCCTGCCCTATCGATCAAAATCGCCAGGGCAGGTATAGCTTGCAGCGCGAGAACGAACTTCTCAGACGTGCCGCGATACGAAACGACGATAAAATCTACGACACTCGCTAAAAAAATATATGATGTCGAAAGAGGATGTTATCATAATGTAAATTATTTTTGAGATGTTTTCACAAGAATAAAAGCATGAGTTTGTTTGGAACGGATATTGACGGTGGGTTAGTGCTGGCTCAGCGAGTTGACCAGAAGTATCGTCCGGTGTTTGACGCGATGGACCCCAAAGACCGTGCGGCGATGGCATGGTATTTTTTACCACATCGGTCAGGCAAACCGGTTGTCGGCGTGACTCGGCCTTGCATTCTCAAATGGTACTGTCCATTTGCCAGCCAGCGGGACTTCCCTTCCGGCCATCGCTATTGCATCAACGTTTATACAGGGTGCGGCCATGCATGTGAATACTGCTATGCCACCGGTTACGAACCAGACCAGGCAAACTGCAAAAAAAACTTCGAACGAGGCTTGTTACGTGATTTGGCGGACCTGGACAAATACGATGTGCCGGTTGCACCTGTGCACATGTCCAATAGTACCGATGCGTTCCAGGAATTGGAAAGGCAAGTCGGGCAAACACTCTTTGCCATGAAACAGATTCTTCGCTCTCGCCGGCGTTTTACGTCGGTTGTATTGTTGACCAAAAATCCCGCGATTCCCGCGGAGCCGCAATACCTTGATATATTGCGGCAGTTAAATTCATTGCCCGGCGATCACCCGGGCAAGGCACGGTTCGAACAGCAAAATCTGCCGCCGCTACGAGTGGAGGTCTCTCTGGCATTTTGGCGAGATGAGGCCGGGGCGTTTTTCGATCCCGGAGCACCGGCGATTAGCGAACGCATAAACGCTGTACGAAAACTCACAGACGCACGAATCCCTGTTGTATTGCGTATCGATCCACTCCTGCCGAGAAGCCCATTGCCGAACGGAAAAACATTCGCTGATTTCAATCTGCCCGAAGCCCAGCCTCTTGACGATCTTGAGCGACTGGTCGCTTTTGCCGCCGAAGTTGGCTGCATGAAAATTGTCTATTCCGTCGCCAAGATCACTCAACCGAGATTCAAACAGCTTTCACCCACAATGCAAAACCTAAAACAAGCCTATGAACACCTCGGCCATCCGCAACGATTAGATTTCCATGGCGGCTCATGGCGACTGCCACACCATATCGCCCAACATCATGTCGTAGAACCATTCCTCGCTATCTGCCAACGCTACAACATGCCAGCCACATTCTGCAAACAAAACCTCGTCTCAACACCTTGACTTATCGGGGTTTGGGGCGCGACAATCGTTCGGAAAAATGTATAAGTATGTTCTGCATATGAGTTTTCCTTGTCATAAACCTTCTGCCGTAATGTAGCCTTGTGCGAAGAAACATCTTGAAGACGTGCAGCCTGGCGAAGTATTGATTCGTGAAATCTGTCTTGTAAAACTACGCACGAAGCATTAGCGGAACAATACCTGAGTAGTTCCTGGATATTGTTTTGTATTTCACTGTGAGTCAACTCTTCTTTAAGCAAATCCAGCACATAAGACATACAACACAAATCATGAGGTCCCATCATCGCTGCAACTCTACGAAGTTGTGTCAAACTTTTTGGGAATGGCGTATCAACAGAAATGATGTCTGTTAAGGCCACATAATTATTCGAACGTTTTGTGAGTAAGCGAAGCATCCTCTGCCCAGCATGCAAAGAGACACCAGAAATATCATTTAAGACAACAGATGTCCTAATTATGGGCAGTTTAATACTTTGGTTGATCGCAGTTATCACATCCAAAATCGCAAGGCTTGCCACAGCCGGGCCACATCCTATATCGGCAATTCGTAAATTACCTCTACGAATTACGCTCAGAAATCTTTCAAAAACATCTGTTTGGAGAATCGTATCTTGAACTTGGAAAAAATGACGTGCAAAAAAGGCGTTAAGAAAAACTCGTAATGCGGCAGCAGTTGTCGGGTGCCGACGTTCCAATTTCGAGATTTCTCCCCCATTTGGAAGAGAGGCCATTTCAGATTTGAGAACTTCTTCAATGCCGGCACGCATTGTCCAGAGTTCATTCGGAGCTAACAGTTCTTTTACTTCTTTGAGCAACGATTCGCACATCATTCGATTTCCTTTCATCAAACAAATACTTCCAAATTCTCCAATGCAAAACACAGAATCCCCATATATAGGGCAATTAGTCAGTTTTGCGCTCAAATTTGGCCGAAAAAACAGCAGACTAAATCACTAAGTCTAGTATTGATAAAAAGATAAAATTTTTTATCTTTTTTCGAATTCATAGTTTCCATGTGACACTTTTGCGCTAATAGATATATTGGGGGTATAGGGATCAGACCTAAAATATGATAAGGATAAACTTATGGAGGACGAATAGCCGCCGCCATCCCTTTGGGAGGAATTTACGCTTGGTTAACTTTCGCAGTTTTTTTAACCCAATTTCCATTCAACAGGGCCTGTTACGCAAAAATGGATTTTTATGTGACTTCATAAATGTTTCGCTAACGTATAAAATTATCAGTCTTGGCCCCAAAGGCCCTGTTCTAACTTTGCGTATAACCAATACACAAGAAAAAGTGCGACACGTAGAGCCGCGTAAGCGAAATCGCACCAAAGGCAAATCAGATAAAATTAGGTGTAAACAATTAAACGCGTTTGTCCAATTCACGCTCAACCAATACAGGGGTTCTATTTCTTCTCAATCAAGAAGAGGAATTCACGGTGAGGCTCTTCGGCTTCACGAATCCAATCATTTGTCCATTTCATCCCCGCCATGACATTCTTCCTGTAGTCAATTTCTTCAATGACAAGAACTCTACCGCTCGAAGCAATGGCATCATTTAATTCTTCCGCAGTTGCCCTGCCACCGGAACTGTATGAAAGAATAATCCATCGGGAATTTACGCTCCTGAGTAGTTGCTCAATCGATTCGACGGCAATAAACCTGCCCGATGAGTTTCGCCGAAATTCCTCGAATACCGAGCCAGCTACTGTGTCTGAAGCATCGACTCTTCTATTCGCCTTACCAAAGAGTTGCGGCTTGTCGTGGAGGCATATCGTAGTCCACAGATGGTAATAGGACGCATATCGAACACGGGACGGTGGCATCTTCTCATTGTTCGAACCGTAAGGAGGGTCAAAATATGATAGATCAGTCTGAACTGAGGGCAATATATTGAAGATGTCGCCCCGCAGAACCTGATTATCCTCTGTCGTGGCGAAAACGGCTGGCACATTCAGAAGAAGGTCGTTATATGAGCGTGGCGACCAATCGTTAAGATATGACACATAGTGGCCCATTGTACTGTCAACTTTATCAAGCGCAAGAATAAGGCTTGTTAATGCAACGGCCTTGTCTACGGGAGGCAGAGAAAGGCGATCTATCTCATCACGTATGGCGTCAAGTTTTCTTGTATTCTTCACTTGCCATGGCTTTTTCAACCCATCCACTTGAGAGGATAATCCTCCATTTGGAAGGCCCCCGTAATACTGCGTAAACCAGCCATCCACAGGAGTCAAAGCGTTCAGGTGATTGATCAAATCTCGGTACTCCGAGGAACTTTTGTGATTCAGTAGGTAACAGGTACCGAACACATGCGACCATACGGCACAATCATTAGCGATCACCCGATAGCCACGCTTGGCGAACGCCTGCGACACCCTGCTTGTGCCGGAGAATCCATCAAACACGCTGCTCGCTGAAACCTTTTTGGCAAGATGTAAGATATGCGGCAACAATTTGAGTTTGGAGCCGGCATACTTGATGCCCTCTGTGTCTGGAGCATCCGTAACAATGTCGGGAAATAGTGCTAGTTCTTCCATCATTTTCTGATTCCGGCAATCTGCTTAAGTCGTACGATGTCTTCTTTGATCTTCTCAAGAGCTGATTCATGTCCAGCACTGGACGAAACAAGTGCGTGAGAAAACAGTTGAACAAGAATCTTGTTGTGCGAGTAATCGATCCATCCATTCGTTACGCTGTCAAAATAATTCAGCCCGTTCTTGGTGCTTGTCCATAGTCCGCGCTGTAGCGCATTTGCCGACGCACCACCGTATCTCACTTCGCATACGTATCTGTCGTTTTCATCGTAAAATCTATATACAGGGTGTTTTCTGCCCCGTCCTTCATTCACTCGGATGATGCGGGCTGTTTGCCGTTTTGCCCTCTCATAGTCAAAGACGAGAATATTGCAAAGCTGTTTCTTTTCGTTGTAAATCAAGGGAAGAACATTTATATGGCTGAATTCCTCAAACGCGGGGTCATTGAATATCTTCGCAATTTTCCCTTTTCCGATAACCTCGGCTGATTCTTGCTCAAGTCTTGGGAACATTCGCATATGTTTGTCTGTTGAGAGTTGCAGCGGACCGTCTCCGTAGGCTTTTAGACTTACGGGGAATTTGGCTTTTGTGACCTCATTGATGATGGTGATGTCCTCCTCGCGGGACTTGGCTCTGTAAAAGTCTTTGCCGACATGGATTGAGTGAAAGTCGTACATATACTGATTGATAAACTCAGCGATTGCGATTTCCGCGAGGTCGCCATGTGTTTTATTCCCGATCAGCCGCATGGTAAAAATGTTGCTTAGCGTCGTTGTAATGATGACTGGATATTTGCTAACCAGCAATTTTAACCTGCTGGTGAAGTCTCTGTACGGGTCATTCTGTTCCATTTTTTTCCTCTGACTTTTCTAAAAAGTAAATAGCCATTTTCCCCAGCCGCACCGGGTCCGTGTCCTATTTTTCTTCTCTGCATTTACTTATTCTTAAATCAATCTTCTTCTTCGCGCCTTTGCAGGCTTCCTATTTTCTAGTGCCTCGTTCCTGTTGCCTTTCTTCCTCTCTTCTGTCCCTATTTTTCAACCTGATCCGCATCAATCCGTCAAATCCGTCCCATCCGTGTTCTATTCTTCTCACCACTGACCACTTCTTTATCCTCCCTCCCCCGCAATACGCAATACAATATACGCATCACCCCTCTCTACCACGGCCCATCCAAAATGTCAATCAAAATCCCAACCCCCCACCGACTCACCCACCCTTCGCACCTTTCGCACTCTTCTAACCTCCCCCATCGGTCCGCCCTCTTCCCTTCCTCGCCCCCCGACCCCTGACTTCTCCCTCCTAGTGCCTAGTGCCTGTTGCCTATTGCCTTCTTTCGTAACATCAAAACTCATCAAAACATAGTACAAACATGGTACAAAGTAGGTACAAACATAGTGCAAACCGGGTACAAACCACATCACTTTTCATCAGAATTCATCCAAATTTCGCCGAATTTCGCACTTTTTTCTTACCTATCTTGCCTAATCGTTACAATCGCTACGCAAAAATAAGCACTTACATCAATTCCAACAACGTAAAATAAGCACTTACATCAATTCCCCGCCACCAAAATTAAGCACTTATGTTCATTCCCGCCGAACGAAAAATAAACACTTACATCAATTCAAAAACCAGCTTTTTAAATAGATTCCCCCGTTCCTGAAAATTATTGAACATGTCATAACTGGCACAGCCAGGCGATAACAGTACCACCATACCGTCCCTGGCGCAACCCCTGGCCGCTGCCACCGCCTGGGCCAAATCTTCCACCTGAACACATACCGGCAAAGCCTCATTTCGCCTGCGTTTTTCCTGTTCTATCGAACTCCTCAGTTTTTCACGAACCTGCCCAAGCAATACCACCGCTTCTACTGTCCCTGTTATTTTAACCGCCAGCTCGTCAAACGGCAGCTTCTTGTCATACCCGCCAAGGATTATCACTTTTTTCTCGGCAAACGAATCGACCGCCGCCAACACGCTCTGCGGCGTGGTCGCAATCGAATCGTTATAATACCGCACCCCTTCCAGCTCTCTGATAAATTCCAACCGATGTTCCAGCCCTTTGAACTTAACGAGCGCCTCCCTCGCAGCCTTCTCCTCTATTCCAAAAACTTTTCCTACCGCCAATGCCGCCGCCGCATTGAGTTGGTTGTGTTCGCCCGGTACGCGTAATTCTATTTTTGGCAGTGCGTCGCTTTGCCCTGCGCACTCTTGCGGATACCAAACAACCCGCCCCTTCGTTAATCCCTCCCAGCCGACAACTTCCTTATCCAGCCGATTCAAAACAGCGACATCCTTTTTGCCCTGATACCGCAAAATATGCTGTTTAGCCCTTATATACTCATCCATGCTTCCATGCCGGTCCAGATGATTCGGCGAAATATTAGTCACCACCGCCACCTGTGGACTGCGTTTCAACTCAGCCAGATCATAAAGCTGAAAACTGCTCAACTCTAAAACAACAACATCATCAGGCCCGATCCGACCTATTTCCGCCAGCAGGCTTTTATTACCGATATTACCGCCGACCCAAACCTTTTTCCCCACCCTCAAAACCTCACCGGTCATAGCCGTGGTCGTACTCTTGCCGTTACTGCCGGTGACTCCCACAATAGTCGCCGGGCAGTTGGCAAAAAAGATATTCATCTCCGCCGTAACGGCTGTCCCATGTTTACGGGCTATCTCCAGCCAGGGTGAATCCTTGGGTACCGCCGGATTGACTACGATTATATCGGCCTCGGCAAAATCTTTTTCCCGATGGCCTCCCAAATGAAATGTAATCGGCAGCCCTTCCAATTGTCTAAGGCTCTCGGCAAGTTTTTCCGGTCCGCTCAGGTCGGTAACGGTAACATCCGCTCCCTGCCCGGCCAAATAACGGCTGACTCCCACCCCGCCCGCGAACCTGCCCAATCCCATCACCAGCACCTTCCTGCCGGCCCAATCGTTATGTACAAGACCCTCATCCATGCTGCATTACTACCCCCAGGCCGGCAAAAACTGGACACAAAAAAATCTGCCCGGCGCATTGCTCTATACGACACATATTGTCTTTACTTAATCTACTCAAGCCAAACCTTTACGTTGATAACCATGCGTAACTACTTTATGGACACTTAGCTACAAGGCATAAGCACAACAGTGATGTTAGGACTACTAGCGCCTCATGCCTTGTGCCTTCAAACCTGACCGATTCGTTAGAATCGGTCAGCTTGAGTAATCTATTTATTTGCCGTCGCCGCGATCAGTTCATTTTTCATATTTATGCACGCTTGTTCGATACACTTTTCCCAGTTATCGCCGAACTGCTCAGCGTAACGAGGTTCATTGTACGCATAGATTATACTTCTGGAAGCGCTTATGATCGCGCCGGAGCCGTCTTCCTTACAGAACTCAAGGCAATCCGCTGCACTGGCGCCCTGGGCGCCATAGCCCGGCACCAGAAAAACAATGTGCGGATATTGCTCGCGCAACTTTTTAGCCTGCTCGGCCGCTGTGCCGCCCACCACCATTCCAATATTGCTGAATCCGGTTCGGCCGATACGTTGCGGTTCAGATGCCAGCGTTGCCACTTCCTGGGCCAACACCTCGAACCACTTCTTTCCCTCGGCGTTGGTGAAATCCTGCAGCACCGCTGCCGACGGATTACTGGCCCGCACCCAGACGAACAATCCTTTGCCATCCGCCACCGCCGCATCGGCGAACGGCCGGATCCCATCGAGACCGGCAAAACCATTAACCGTTATCGCGTCGGGAGATACGATTCCATCCGTATTAACGAATTGCGGGTTCTTCAGATGTGCCGATGCATACGCCTCGGCGGTTGAGCCAATGTCACCGCGTTTGACATCGCCGATCACCTCCAAGCCCAGTTCGTCCGCCTCCTGAATAAGCGAATAGTAGTTCTCCACGCCTTCCCAGTAATATTTCTCGAAAAAGGCGATGTTCAATTTAACTGCTGGTACCAAAGGACTTACAATCCTCAAAACTTTAGTACAAAATTCAAAGACCGCATCGAGCGACGCTTCCAGATCCATTTCGTCGTTAAGGTCTTTGCGTTCTGTAATTTGCCTGGGCAGCTTGGAATATACCGGATCAATACCTACGCACGCGCAGGTCCCTTTTGCATAAATAGCACCAGTCAAGCGGTCTGCAAAATGATTTGCCACGTTATTTGGTTCCTTCCATTATCAAGTTTACTTATAACGATCGAGTTTTACGGTTAAGTTTTGTCGTAATCCCTAACTATATGTGCATACGAGACAGAGTTCAAGAACTAATACCAATTTTAGTTACACTTTGCCACTTGGGCGGGTGTAACCCTTTATAGGCCAAGGGGTTGTAGAAATACAAACGGCTATGAAATTGCAGGGCGATTCTCCCTGTACGGGCGCAATAATCGGGTTCGGGCCAGGCGGCCTGAGTAATTTTCAACACCAGATCGTAATGGTCAATCAAGCGAAATTCGGGCAATTTTCAATACCAGACCGTAACAATCAAGTGAGGTTCGGATTTTTTACCCTCGACCACACCGACCGTGGCATTGGTGAACTTCACTTCAATATCAGGATTCTGGTCGATCCAGCTATTGATCTGGTCATCCATGTAGCTCATAGCATTTGCTGCCAACCTGGTATGGAAAGTGCGAACCCGTGTTGCTCCTTTGTCGCTTTTGATCAGAGGACGTTTGAATTCGTATTGACCGGTCACCAGTTTGGAATCGGTCTCAAAGGTGCGAATCTGCGTAGAAACCATATCTCCCGAAGCGTAAGACTTTTCTGTTTCTTCTTCTATCTGCAGCGGCTCCGGCCCTTCCTCCGGGGCCGGCACACGTTCGGGAAAACGACAGTTCGGACACTGCAGCAGTTCACCTTTCATAGATTCCGGTGCTTCCATGGCTTCATTACATTTAGAGCATGTAAACTTGATCATGAATTTACCTCCTGCTTGAATCCAGTCAAATCAAACTCCTATCGCCTTATTATCGCCCATAACTCTCCATCGGCAAGCAAAATCCACCGTACCCGCCACTGGTTGGGATTACAGGTAAAACCATAGGTTTTGTGCGGACAAACGACAATGGCTCGGCAGCACTAACACGGGGATTCTTGTTTTTTTGATTGTTGACACCACCACTGCTATAATAGTTGGCGGATTCAACTGACAAGTGCAACTGATGCTAACTGACTATGCTCATATTGGATATAGTTTGTTCGATGTACCTGTAATGTGCGTTAATGTCGAGACCATCAGGGGATTTTGGCAATGCGATACAAATTGGCTGTGCGTATCGGCAAAACGATTCTCATAATAGTGTTAGCGGGTTGTGCCGGCCTGACTGCCTGCAAGAAAAGTCCCGTGCCTTCAGAAAAACCGACCCGCGAACGGATAGGCTCTCAAACCGATGCGGATAAGCCCGGGGCCGTACAATCCACCGGACCTGAGCAGTCTGGTTCCGTCTCGCCGGAGCATTTGGCCCTGCCACCTGACGGCGACTGGCCTCGCCCACGTTCTCACGAACGTCTCGACCAGCGTCGCCAGATGGTCGAATGTATTCGCGATGTGCACGGTCTTTATGATCCCAACGTACTCAATGCCTTGCTCAATGTCCCCCGCCACTGGTTTGTACCCGACCAGCAGCTCCCCTTTGCCTATGCTGATATGCCGCTGTTGATCGGTCACGACCAGACAATATCACAGCCCTTCATAGTGGCCTATATGACCAGTGCACTGAAACTGGACCGTAACAAAAAAGTATTGGAAATAGGAACCGGTTCCGGCTATCAGGCCGCCGTGCTCAACGAGTTCACCCCCCACGTTTACAGCATAGAGATTGTCGAACCGTTAGCCCGAACCGCGGCCGAAACGTTAAAGACCCACGGCTATGCAACCGTGAACCTGAAAATCGGCGACGGTTATGAAGGCTGGCCGGAGCACCAGCCTTTCGATACGATTATTGTTACCTGTGCCCCGGATCATATTCCCCCTGCCCTTATTGAGCAACTCAAGCCCGGAGGTAAGATGATTATCCCGGTCGGCGGCGCATTTAGCGTTCAACATCTGATCCTTGTCAGTAAAGACCAGCGGGGCGAGGTGCTCAGTAAATCCCTGATACCGGTCCGCTTCGTACCCCTGATCCGCAAATAACGGATTCAAGCTCCGATACTCTCTGTCATAAGTCCTTAAAACCCAACAAATTACAGTTTTCAGCATATTGCCGCGTCCAAACTTGCGCTGTGATCTGTGTCATTTTTACCCAATGGCAGGCAGGCTATCTATCGCCAATCTCTGCCGTTCCATCAACAATCCAGTGTAATACTTCTCGTTAACTTCGGCCGATACGTGACCCATTATTTGCATAGCGGTTTCCTGAGTAACCCCGCCATTTTGCAGCAAGGTATTGCAGGTTTTTCGCAAATCATGCAGCGTACACGAATCAATTCCAGACTGTTTGACCAACTCCACAAAATCTTTGCCGACGGCATAATAGAATGATTTTGGGTCTGTGAACACAAAGTCATTCAGCCTGTCTTGAGCCAATTTAGCCAGCAACTCGGCCGTTTCCCTTCGCAGAGCAATGGTTCTGTTTTGCCTCGTTTTGGTTCTGTGTATGCCTTCACGGGATACAACGTTAAGCCTGTACTGTTCGACATCGATATCCGCCCATTGCAAATAGCAGATTTCCCCTTTTCGCAGGCCGTGGTAATAGGCCAGGCTGATAACCGCCTTCATTGGTAACCCGGCCAAATTCATTACCGCCGTCACTTCGCCCGTTTCCAAGACTCTCACGGCTTTACGCTCTGTCCGAAGACACAACCGGTGCTGGCCGATCAACTTGTTATTTTCAACAAGCCTATCCCGCATAGCATAACTCAGGGCCGATCTGATCGTTCTAATAAATTTGTTAACTGTAGTTGCCCGATACCCTTCGTCAAGCAACGCCAAACGGAAACATCTTATCATCGGCGGATCAATATCTACCGGCCTGGCTGGCTTGCACACGCGCCCCAGGACATTCAAAGCCTCTCCATGACTTACTACCGTTTTGGGTGAAATATCAATATCGGGAGAATTGCGCAAGTTCTCCAGATGCCGCTCCACCCAGTCCCTATAGCTGATCTTCACAGGTGCAAAATAATCATTGCTCTCAAGGTCACGTCTCAGCTTTGCCTTGTAAACCCTGGCATCCTCTAACCGCCCAAACGTCTTGCCACGGTTCCTACCACTGCCAGGCTCCAACCAACGTACAACAAAACGCAGCCCACGTTTGCCTTTTCGCTTTACTACCCATACGCTACTACCCATTATTCAAAGCTCCTTTCTGTTGTGTAGCGCAACACGGTACAACACTGGTCGCGATTAGAGCCTCCAAGTCCCCAAGAGTAAAACGAATTTTCCCAGCGATTTTTCGCCGTGGCAGTGCCCCCTTCCGCAACAGCCAGGCAATCGACCCTTCCGGTACCCGCAGTATCTCGGCCGCCTCGGCCTTTGTGAAAAGGATTTTTGGCAGTTCAGCGGCCACCGGTACCCTTCCCCAAATTGTCTAATAGTTTATGGATCGCATTGTCAGACGCCTCCAGCAACTCCACGGCCCGCGCATAGCTGCCGTCGGCAAGCGCATGACCGGCGGTGTCCAGGACGCCCCGTATTGACGCGATTTCAGATTGATTGTTTACCATAAGTTCATAATCAGTCACGTCACGATCCTTTTCGACAATTGCCCCGGCCGTGAGTGACTACGGCCGGGGCGTTGTGTTTACCGTCGAAATTTATATTCTGACATACCAAAATCGACGCTATCTTTTCGCACAATGGGTGCTTCGTGCGATTATCTTCAGGGCCTCGGTTGCCCAAAGGCCCCATTGTGGTACAGAAGTTTTAATACAGACGCATCAAGACAAAGTGTTTTTTGTCGCAAATTGCCAAAGACCAAACCCAACATTTCCGACTTTTTTGACGCCGAAAAGTTGCTTATTGTTTTGCGTCTCATATTCAGAACCGGCCCCGATAATCTGAATGGTCAGCGCCTCTTCCTCCTGAAGAATAAACGGTTTGGTCACCCCGTCGGTTCGGAACACTGCAAAGTCAGTGGTCCATGCGTTCAGCCGCGGATTCAAGACGTGAGAAACTTTATAATCTTGGGACTGTGCCAACGGGTTATCCACGTTCCCCGCGACAACTTTTTGTGTTACAGCCGCCATGAACGATGGAGCCAATCCCTTGCCGGTCATCACCGTAAACTCGCGCGCCTCTTCACACATCGGCTCGCCCTGGTCATCGAGATAACCCAACATATAACCAATAACGCCCAGGACCGCCATCGCCGCTTCCAGGGCCGTCGGCGCGGTTGCTGTCGTCACGTCCAGGGCAGGCACTTCGGTGGCAGTCAGTAGATTTTTCTGAACGCCGCTGTCCCCTTCACTGTGGTCAGTATCAAAGAAATACTGACCATCGTACGCCAGCCCGCTTGTATTGCCAGACCCATTCAATATGAGGGTGGAGAGCAGCTTTCTCTCCAGTGTTAAAGACCGCCGTGCCAGGTCAGCAATACGAAGGTCGATCTGGCTGGTCTTATCGCGCCGAATATCATCGGTCAGAAATTCCAGCGTTGACTCCCATGTCTTATTGACAATAGTCAGCCCGTTTTCGGTAAGTCCTTTGGCAATCCGCTCCCCAACCCATTCCCGCATAGCCGGGGACGCCGTAAGCCACTTATACGTTTCAGACGCCTGGTCAGAACCAGTTTTCATCCCGATCCTCTGCGACCAATCAAGCCGTGCCGCATCTTCCAGCGCCACGAAAAAACTCTGCACATCCCGTCGTCCAAGCCCGCTCGCTCCCATTTTTTTAATCTCCAAAAATATCGGCATAAAGCCATTGTTACAATTTTACAAAAATAGCGACGCGACCATCCGCAGCCGCCTTTTCACTTTTAGAAAACCCTTCCCTTGCCAACCGTTCGCTACCGCCGGCCAGGGCGATCAATCGATCACGTTCAGTATCCGGCAGCCCCTCAAAAACCTCATCGCTTTTTTTTGACATTGCAATAACTCCCGTTCCGCCGGTCGCCGGCGGCGTAAATCCACTTAATTTTTTATCCGGCTTTGCCACCGGCCGTGGTGCCATAATCCCGCCAATTTCAACAGAACCGCCAAAGCAAACTATATACGCTTCGGGCGGAACCTTTGACAAATCACCGTTGAACATTTCGATGTTTTTTGCCATAATCAAAACTCGCTATCAACCCCCGGCCCGGAAACCCACCACCCTTGCTCGCCCATATCCTGAAACGCGAAATCCGGCACCTGATTTTTCGCACTGACAAAAGCTCGATATAGTTTACAAGCCAGGTCCAAATCCCCCGCCTGCACCTCCTCGCATTGCATCAAAAGTGGATGGTCCGGATCGTTTTTCATCTCCTGGACAAACCGGCCAACAATTGACTCGGAAACAAAGCTCGAATAATAAAATTTCTTTGCAAGGTGGTGTAAATCACACGCCGGGCACTTGGCCCGATCCATGTCTCCCCGGATATCACAAAGCATCGCTGCGAGTGGTAGCGGTACAAGACTCTGCCGAAGTATTTCACTCACAGACACATCCAGGACCTCGGCCATCAATCTCACTCCAGCACCCTCACCGTCAACAGCCCTCAACGATAAAGTTTCAACTTCTTGCCTTTCCGCCATCGTTTCACTCCTATAATAAAGCATTATCAATATATTTAATCTTACTCTCCATGAAATATAGCCGCTAACAAAATAAAGTCAACATAAAAAAACCAACAAGCCCTTTTTCCCTTACCCATTTTAACATTTAACTCCCGATAATAACTGAATTTACGCAAATGAGAATTTTATTAAAGATTTTTTTATTTTTGCGGTAAATCGCCCTGTTATTCAGTTGTTGCCAGCTTGCAAAACGCGGATATCGCGAAGCTGACCAATCCCCACTTTTTGCAGGCCGCCACTTGTGTACAGTTGAATTTCCCCGATTCCCATAATCACCGAACCCCTCTGAATTGCACCAAAAGCATCGGGCGGATTTTTTATCCAAAGGTGATCGACCGGCAGAACCTCTCCGTTGAAAATAGTGGCGTTTTTGAGTAGTACAGTCCTCACACAGTTTTTCGGATCAATTCCAAATTTTGCGAACCGACCGATCAAAAGTTGTTCAGTGCCAACGTATGGCATCCAACTTGCCCGCTCAATTTCAGGTGATTCCGGCGTCCCCGCCTCTGCCAGCCGCTCCAAAACATGGCCGATCCGGTCCAACAGCCAATCAGCCACCTCGGTATGTTTTTTCGCATAAAGCTCCTTGGCCGTAACGGCAAAACAAGCCAACTCCTTGGCAACCCCCGGCATTTTCTCCACTACATTCGACATGTCAAAACCTTGATTTTCCATGGTCTTGTACCTCCAGGAAAAAAGAGGCCGCTGCCGGGTACAAGACGCGATTCCCGTGGGAAAGGCGGACCGACAGCGGCCAAACTCAATTGTTCTCTGATTCCAGGAATCACGTCTTGTATTTGCGATTATGTCCCCCCGACCCCGCCCGTCAAGAGAAAAAATAAAAAGAATTTCAGATATGCCCAGAACCCCCCAGGACCCCCCAGGGCGGCCGCCACTCAAAAACAGGTAAAATCACCCTACCCCGCCCACCGGTCCCCCGCCTTACCCTATTCTCGCAAGTTTCTTATTATATATTGGCATCGAGATTCATCGACGGCCGCCCCCCTCGGCCCCCTTGAGCATCGAGCTTGCCTGGCATTTGTTTCATGGTATGGTTCAACTCTTTAACCGCCTCGATCAGTTCCTTTGTTTCCGGTCCCAGCAACTCCTGCATCTTTTCCGGGTGTTTTAGATACTTATCAAGTTCCAGAACACCTTTGGGACCCATCCCATAACCTATACTCGCCGCCACGTCGTAATCCGCTCCGACGTACCGATAAGCCTGATATACCATTTTCCCAAAATCTCGCGTAAACTTCGACCGGCCCTGCTTAGCCATTATTGCATCCATAACGGCCGTTACTTGCTCATCGCGCACTGCATCATCGGCCAGCGATTCATGTTTTACCCGCTCTCCAACGGCCACGGCCTTATCGATCCCAACGGTTTGTTTTGCAAGCCGGTCCTTACCAACAAGCTCCTTAGACTGCTCAAAAATGTTTTCTACCTGTGCCTTCTTGATAACCGTCTGCAATTCCCCGGCAAAATAACGATCAATCACCGGTTGTATTGCCGTTGCTTGCGACTCAAAAACCGCCTTAACCATAGCAGGATCGCGCAGCATTTCCATGCGCTCCGTTGGCCCTGCGCCATAAAACGCCTTTTGCTGGAGCTGCACCGCCCCCTTGCCTTTGACCGCCTTATCCTCTGTAAGTTTTTGAATAATGCCTGTAGCGCCTTCCGCTCCCTGTCCCGCATAAAAACTCGACAAGACAAGTGCCAGTCCTTCTTCAGCGCCGCCCAAATCGCTCGCTGCAAATCGTTTGATTACTTTCAGACCCGCCTCATTAAACGTGCCGCCATACCTGCCCAAAAGCTCGCGGGTAACCTTCGTCATATCGGCCAGATCATCAAGACTTTTATCAACAAACAGCCCGGCAAATTCTCCCATCGTTTGCCCAAACTCGACAGGCTTATCCCCGGCAAGCCGCGCCTCCAGGGCCTTCTTGAATACAGGAAACATCGTTTCAAAATCCGCCGCCGGCATTGCCCCGCCAACGGACTCATAGACTTGAGATGCTTCCTGCATACCTAGCCCGCCGGTTGCATTCTTTTCGACATACTCACGAATTTTTGTCAGGTTAGCCAAATCGCCGCGGCCGCTTACAACCTCTGTCAGAGTTTTGCCCAGTTTTATCGCCCCCGCCGCAACCTCTGCCTGCTCTGCTTTCCATGAAGCATAAGCCGCTTTGGCAACTCCCACCGCTGCGGCAACAGAAACCAACTGCGTCACCACATTCTTAAAACCAGTTACATGACTATCAGTAGCCATTTTGCCTTCGCGCGTCATTTGTTTTGTGCCGTCTGTAACCCGCTGCTGTGCATCCCGTACCTGTAGAAACGCCTGGACAGCCTTTGCCTCTTCCGCCTCTAACGTAAATTTTGCCGTTGCCATATTATTACCCTCGTATTGTTGTAGTCGAGTGATCCTGATTGGCTTTGATCCGCTCGACAATGTTCGCAGCCGTAAACTCTGCCAATTGTTGCGCCTCTTCCCTGGTTATCGCTGTTAGTTCCCTTTGTAAATCCGGGTAACCCGGCCGCCTTATACTCAATTGCCTTGGTCCGCTCATTACCCCATGCGCCCTCTTCCCTGTTTTAAGTGCGCTCACTCGAATTACCCGTGACACTTCACGTCGCATTCGACCGGAATGGACAAGCGGCAATAGTGCATCACGCCTGCCGGTCCTGGCAATGCCTTCCTTGCGATTCATAGTTGAGATAGCCCGCTTGGAATAATTATATTTTTGCGAAGCTCCTGGTCTGAAGTGGCCAGGCAAAAACTTATTATGCCACAATTCTATCGCCTCCAGCATAGCCGGCCTTGTAAGTTTATCCCCAAAATCATCTTTTGCCTTCAGAATATCAGCCGGCATCCCGATTGATGTTATGGTTACTTTTGTAATCATGCACTAAACTCGCTCTCAAAAAGCCTTACATCGGTAAAAGTCGGATCATAATTTTCAACTGCACCGGCTCGCCAGATTAACCAGGTCAACAGCCTACGTGGAATTACTTTTTTTTTTCATTTTGCGCGGCTACTATCTTCCACATCGAAGGCACATCCAACACGGCTTGCAGACTCTCGCGGAGCGTCTCATCGTTCCATAACAGCAGGCAGTTAGCCTCCATCCATCCCACCCGGTAATTAAGACCCAAAAAGAAGGTCGCCATCTTCACCTGCTGCGCACCGGTCATCTTAGGCGATGGCGCCTCTTTTCCCTCCGCCTGCTCTGCCAGGGCGGTATAAAAATCTTCACGTAGCAGCTCCGACAAATCACGGACCGGCGCAAACCGCTCCAGGGGTACCCTCGTAACCTCCCCTTTGGCGTTGACAACCATAGTTTTCGGAAGGTATCTCTCGCATGGAATTAACCAAGGGTGTCCATCCCCCAGCGTAACTATATGCCCGTCAAGCACTTGCCGCCTGACCAGGTCCGCCGGCCCTGGTGGATTATTCGTTTCCCACCCGATCCACAACTGCTCATCGATCTTTTCCCACCTCTGCTTTTCCGGGTAATATCCCACCCTCGGCTCACTGCCGCCAGCGGCCAGGTCGCTTTGAGCAACCGCGCATATTACCCCTGTACCAGGTATCTTCTCCCTGCCAAGATAGGCGCTTTGTGAAAATGTAGCCCCTGCCAGATAATCCATCTTCATCGCCGCCAACTGATCACCCGTCGGCGCATTTTTCAAACCCATAAAACAATATAAAAACCCTGCCATAATCTTGTCCTTTCATTGCCGTTTTTGCCATAAATCACCGTTTGCACACTTTTTATCGCATAAAATGATCGCGCGCGTACAGAAACAAACTGGTTACAAATCTCTCGGTCGCCAACTTCTACCACCTCCAAACGGCGGCAAGCCCCAAAAAAATGTTTGCATACAAAAACACCGTGCCATACTTTGACTCGATCTTCTTGACGGCCGCTGGGTAGGACCCAAGCACTACCCCACCCGCTTGATCGGATATTTTTTCTTTACCCTCGACACCCACACGCTCAGGGGATTGCGCAGAGTAGCCGACCGGTTCAGGAGCTGGTGAGCTTCTCGCAGCAGCCAACGTAGCCCATTCTCTCCATCCTGAAGATACGCTCTCTCCAGAAAATTAGTTACGGTTGTTATATCCGCTCGGCCTTGTGGGGTAGGTGCTCGAAGCTGCACAAACACATCCTCAAACTCTGTCAACATATCAGCAACCGGATCACCTGACAGACTTGGCGGATCTGTTGCTGATTGCTCTGCAACCGGATCGCCCTGGCTGGCTGTGCTGACCTCCAAGTCAGGCTGATACGCTTTAAGCATATCAGACAATGTTTGCCAAGCCTTTGTACGTTGCTTTTCAATTGCCTTTTTTGTACAGCCGATGTTCACAGCACTATCACCAGCAACCTTGCCACTCATATAGTCCTCTACAACCGCCCGCGGTAACGTCGGCAGTTTTGCCAGGGCGTCATGGAATGCCTTCACAATATTTTCTTGATCCTTTCGATCAGACAACGCCTGGAGATATTTGCCCTGGGCTTGGTGCCTCTCGACATCGCACCGGATACGTGACCCAAATACCATCGACAAAACTACAATTTCTCGACTTACGTTTCCCATATCAACTGACCATCCTTCTCGGCGAATTGGTTACAGGCCCCGGCTGAGCTGCGATCCGCTCTCTTATTTCCCTCAAAATTTTTATCTCAGCTTCACGGCCCTTTTGCACAAAAACACTCCCGGCGATCTCCCGTCTTTTTTCCTCATCGGCCGCCGCGGCCTGCTTTCGTTTTGCCTCGACCACCGCCGCCTTTTGGGCGGCGGTAGGTTTTTTGAGTATCACGCCACGAATAAGCCCTGGCGTTTTAGCGACCGGCCCCACTTCTTGAATCGCCCTGGTAATCGTCTGGTCATCGTGAGTCCTACACAGTTTAGCCATAATCTCAAACACAACGGAGCGATCCCAGGACCGGCCTTTGTCCGCGGCAACTTGCAAGGCATGGCGGGTATGTCGGTTTGCCCTGGCGGTCACCTTTTGGCTCTGCCCAAGAGACGCGACCTCGTCGCTTTGATTGCCAGTCCCCCCCGCCGAAACTCCGAGAGACGAAATGCCGGGATCCTCCGAAATAGCCGAAATGTCGATAACCGAAGTAACGGGGGGACTGGCAATCAAACCTTCCGAATTCTTCTCCGAATCCGAAATTGACAAGCAACCCCTGTTTGTTGTTCTATTCCCTTGGGAATACTTAGTTGCGCTCCCGGCCGTTTCCCCTTGTTTTTCGGCTGTTTTCGCAGTTTCCAGCCCAGTATCGGCGGTTTTAGAGCTTTCAGCCGCCAAAGGTTCAGGAGCGCTAAATTGAGTCTCAGGAGCGCTAGCAAAATCAGGGCGATACGCAACCGCCCCGGCTGGTATCTCCACAACTTCATATAGAGCTGACTGCCGGCCTTGTCCTTGCCGGATCACTTCGATCAATCCCAGGGCAACCAACTCAGCCAGGGCCGGCTTAACTGTACTATGTCCGATCCCTGCAAGCGTAGCAATTGCCCGCTGGCCAGGCCACGCCTTACCTGACCGGCCTTTGTGTCTTATTATAACCAGATATGCTTTCAGGGCGGCATGGCTCAGCCTGACAAGGTACCCGTTGTCCACAAGCCAATCGTAAACTTGTCCAAAGGTGGGTTCTCCTGTCCTGGTAACCCGGACCACCGGAGCACCGGTAACCTCTAAGAGTGAACCCCGCTCAGCTAATTTTCTGACTGCGTTTGCCATTTTCAAAAAATCCCTTCTAGCGCAGAAAATTTTCCAAAAAAAGTGTTGACAGACAGAAAAGCCCTGATATGATCTGAATCTGATGTTTGATCATATCGATCTTTTCCACCGCCGGCTGTGAGTAGCAGTCGGCTTTTTTTGTCTCCACTAGGAAAACTGTGCTGTGATCTGTGCTGCGCTGTAACACGTTTCAGTACGTTTCCAGTTACATCACAACACAAGAAAACGCAGTTTTTGAAATGCTAAGGGACTGTAACGACCTTTGAACAAAGGCTCAGATAGGACCCCTGATCCGAAGATAGCGGTACAACCAGCCGAGCTGTGCTCCTAAGAAACTAAAAAAACCGTTTCGATATAATGTTGCCTATAAGTGCTTTGATAGAAACATGTTACCTTGAATATTACTAGAATTTAGTTTTTTAGGCTCCTCATAAGAATCTGTACATGGATATGCCAAAAAATGACTGGTTTCTTCATGGGGGCTTTGCGCCCAAACTCCCAGGATTTTGCGCTTT